>Ga0180438_10001127_pt1 | contig 48329 bp, 48 predicted proteins | sample SS_ome_12_FD_132455 | JGI IMG/M metagenome (GOLD analysis project Ga0180438, IMG submission 132455) | Hypersaline lake sediment archaeal communities from the Salton Sea, California, USA - SS_3_D_2 metaG | ecosystem: Environmental > Aquatic > Non-marine Saline and Alkaline > Hypersaline >...
CCACATAGACAATTTCATACTCCTCTTTGGCTGCTTTCTTGGAATCCTTTCCGGTCCCGCCAAAAACGTACAGTGCACCGATGGAAAAGACAACCGCAGCAGCCACAATAATGATAAGTAATTTCTTCATGCAACACCTCCTCGTTAAATTATTTTCCTCTCAAAATGTATTTAAGTCTATCAAAAATCTCCATGGGAGTCAATGATATATTTACACAAAATCTATGTTTATTTCATGCATATTAACATAGAAATCCTATTTAAACAATAAAATTATTGCAATACAAGTGATGGAACGAACAAGTTCTCCATGTTCATTGTTCCTTCTCGCTGAACCTTCTACTGTGTACCGCTGGCGGTGAGGCCGGGCTGTGAGAATCACCGTCTCTGGGATGCGCTTCTCCAGGGAGAGAAGCTCCATGCTGAAGCGTACGTTCTTGAGGGTGTTGGGGGAAGCGATCAGGGACCCGCAGGTCGTTCACCCCGAAGCCGATCCCAAGCTCCGAAGACCGCAGGTCATCGGCGGGCGCAAGATAGTCAAAAAGAATATGGAGGGCGTCACTGCTGGTCACGTATCGCCTGTATCGCTCCTTCATACTGTTCAATGTTTCTTCGTCAGTGAATCCACACAGATATCAATCCCGTGCAGACCCCTCGAGCACGGTTTCGGTTGCAGAGCCAAGCCCGAGACGCTCGCACCCCTGATTCAGGAACTTCACCGCATCATCCCAGTTACGGATGCCGCCTGCAGCCTTGACTTTTACTGAAAATCCAGCAGCCCTGAGCATGATATCCACCGCTTCGGCTGTTGCATTCCCGGTTCCAAATCCAGTTGAAGTTTTTACGAAATCTGCCCCTGCATCGCGAATGATCTCACACGCCTTCATGATCTGATCAGCGGTGAGGTAGCACACCTCCAGGATAACCTTCACCACCACCTCGCTTTTCTTTGCCTCTGCAACAACTGCATTCACGTCCTTCCGTACATGATCGTAGTCACCTTCGAGAAATTTGGAAAGGTTCATCATCATGTCGATTTCTTCTGCCCCGTCCTGTATTGCATATCTGGCTTCGAGGGCCTTCACCTCCGGCCTGTTGTACCCGTAGGGAAATCCGACTACAACTCCGAGCTTCACCCCGGAGCCCTGAAGCTCTCGTCTTGCGAGGGGAACATCCGTGGGTCTTACTATAACGCAGGCGATCCTATGTTTCTTCCCGAGCCTGCAGGCTTCAATAACGTCCTTATCGGTCAAGAAGGGTTTCAGTATCGCATGATCGATGGTGCGCGCAACCGCCTCTTTTGTCCACATTTCATCCTCCACCAAATGTGAGTTTTTGTATTGTAGAAATATAAAGACGACACCAGGAGGTTTGAAGAGACCTGAACTCAGATCTCTATCCTACTTGATTGGTATGATCCTTTATTATTAATGTAATGAGGAATGATGGAAGAATCAATCAGAAAAAGAGTGTGCCGTGCGATCGAGGGTGGAGTATTTCCCGGCGGTGTGGTCGGCATTGTGAACAGAGCCGGAGAGAGGTGGGTGATGCCCTTCGGTCGATTCACCTTTGAGGGGACATCACCGATCGTGAAAGAGGATTCCCTTTACGACGTGGCTTCCATCACGAAATCCATCCCCACGGCATCAGTTGCATTGAAGCTCATTGACGAAGAGCTTCTGCACCTCGGCGATAATGTCTTACGGTTCATTCCTGAGCTTGCCAGCTCCCACAGGGACAGGGTGAAGGTGTGGCATCTGCTCACCCACACGCTGCGCTTCAGTTACCGGCTGTCCGCATACAGAGACCTCTCAGCCGAAGCGATTCTCAACACGCTCTTCTCAAAAGAGCTCGAAGAGCCGCCCGGCAGCTCGTTTTCATACTCCAACGGTGCGAGCATCCTCCTGGGAATGCTGATCGAACGAGTAAGCAAAACGAGGCTCGACCTCCTGGCTGACAAATGCTTCTTCAAACCGCTCAAAATGGAGAAGACCGGCTTCTATCCTCTGCACCTGTGTGAAAAGGAACAGATCGTTCCAACCGAGATCGATCCCTGGAGAAACAGGGTGATCCAGGGCGAAGTGCACGATGAGAGCGCCTACACGCTCAGGAGCACGATCATACCTGGATCTGCGGGACTGTTCTCCACCGTTCCAGACCTCTTGAGCTTTCTCCAGATGCTGCTTGAAGGCGGGATTCTCAAAGGCAGGCGTTTTTTCTCGGAAAGCATCGTAAAACAGATACACACGAATCAGATCGGTTCGATCGGGGGATGCACCGGCCTTGGATGGGAGCTTGCGCAACGCTCATTTATGGGCCTGCGCTGCTCAGAGCACACCATTGGAAAGACAGGGTTTACCGGATGCTCTTGTGTGTGTGATATGGTGCAGGGAGTGGGGATCGTTCTGCTTTCGAATTACACCTTTCCCAGGAGGAAACCGACACGTGAACCGATCGATCTGATGAGAAGAGAGATTGCGGATATTGCGTTCGAGTATCACAGAAAGCGCTGAGCTCCGTGAAGAGCTTGTGCGAATGATCAGTACTTTTCCACCGTGCTGTCTATCGCCTGCTGTTCCAGCCGCTCCACTTCCTGCCGGTAGTAGGTTTCGTACTGCGAAACTCTCCCGAGGTGGCGAAAGGTAACCCGGGCCGAAGGAGAAAAGCTCTGGTGAGGCTTTACAAAGAGCTCATACTCCCCCTCAACACTCCTGAAATAGGGGTAGAGCTCGTTCTCACTTGGTCCGTATTTTTCAACAAGCCTTTCCGTGATGGAGGAAATCAATCTGTCCAGAATCGTCCACGACTGCCCTGTTTCCACGCCGTATTCGACAGTGAAGGACACGAGCGCTTTGTTCTCGCTGAAAAACAGATAGATCCTTTCTGTGTAGAAGCTCTGTATTTTTTCAAGGAGCAGGAAATATTTACCGTATTGGGAGCTGATCTCTTCCTCCTTTACCTGGAATCCTTCTGCTCGTCCGGCCGAGAGGATAGTCTCGTACCCTTTCTCGAAACCCACGAAAGAATAGGAGGGTTGCAGCTGCGCGCTCACACCGGGGGGGAAAAAAAGCGCAGCACAGAACACGAGCACGGCCAAAACCCCTGTTCCTGCACGAAACTGAAGGGCTGAAAACATATGCAGTACCGCCTTTCAGGACTTTTCCTAATATATCGGTGTTTTCTCCTGAAAATATTATTGCAAAAGCAGAGAAGTGGCTGTCAGCACGATCCGATGGCGGTAAAACGACAGCGGACGTCTAAATTCACACAATCATCTCCGAGTCACGAAAAAAAGGCAGGCAGTGAACAATCACTGCCCGCCCTCTCTGACATTGCCGTATAACGCACAAAACGAGATTACTGGGTGGCCCTCCACTGCTTGACAAGGGTGTCATAATCAATGGTCTTCGGCTCCTCATCCGGCACCTCGGGCCACGGAGCCCCGGGCTGGTTGAGCCAGTACTCGGCACCCTTTGCCTCTGCGAGCTTCGGCGAATATTTCGGCAGGTAGAGGCTCTTCATCAGGATGTCGCAGGTCATCGCGAGATCGTTCATCGCCTGCTCCACCGTCTTCTCCCCCTCGATGCAGGGAGCGATGAAGTGCCACATCTGCTCCTGGAAGAGCTGATAGTCCGGCACGTTGGGGCCGGTGGGCGTGTACAGTACCTCCATCGGCGACCGATAGAAGGTGATCACACCACCCCAGATTCCCTCGTGCTCGTCGCACCACTTCGAAAATATGGTGGATTTCCGAATGGGGGTTGTTCCCGCGATGAACCGGTCCACATCCACCGTCTTGGACACCACCCACTGAGCCCAGAGCCAGGCTGCTGCACGGTCCTTGCCGACCGTGTTGGTCGGAATTGTCCATGCACCCACGTCCTGGTACCCGACCTTCATGCCCTCCTGCCAGTACTTGCCGTGCGGCTGAACAGTCACTCGATACTGGGGTTTCCCGTCCTTGCTTACGATCGGGCTTCCTGGAGTCCGGTATGGCTCGTTGCCCAGAAAGGCGGTATAGAACCAGATCTGCTGCGCCACATGGCCCTTGCCGAAATCGTCGCCCATCTCATAGACCGCAAGCCCCTTTGCGTAGGGAGGTGCATATTCGTTGAGCCACTTGACGAACTTCTCGACTGCATAGATCGCTGCGGGGCTGTTGAGCGCCCCACCCCTTTCCACCGAAAAGCCGACCGGAATCTTGTTCTCTGCCCTCAGGCCCCAGTCATCCACAGGGATACCCTGGGGAAGCCCCTTGTCCGGCACACCGGCGATCCCGAACCAGGAGTCGCTGAAACGCCATCCGAGGTCCGGCGAGGGTTTTCCGTAGTCTGAATGCCCGTAGATTTTCACCCCGTTGATCATGTCGATGTCGTTCGTCCAGAATTCCGCGATCTCTTCATACGCAGCCCAGTTCAGCGGAACGCCCAGCTCATAGCCGTACTTCTGCTTGAACTGTGACTTGTACTTCGGGTCGTTGAACCAGTCGTACCTGAACATGTAGAGGTTCGGAAACTGCTGATCAGGCAGCTGGAGGACGTTTCCGTCGTAGTCCATACCGAATTCGAGGTTCAGCCAGTCGTCCAGATCCAGGTATGGGTTAGTGACATCCTTTCCCTCACCATTCATGTACTCGGTGAGATTGATGCAGGTCTGTTTCCTGAGATGGGTGCCGACAAGATCTGTGTCGTTGATGTAGATGTCGTACACCTTCTTGCCTGAGGCTACCTGGGTGTAGATCCTCTCCACGACCGAACCTTCGTCGATGATGTCGTGGGTGACCTGAATGCCGGTGAGCTCCTCAAAGGGTTTCGTCAGATTCTCCGACTCCCAGGTGTGGACCGCGATGCTCTCTGCAACGGACTTGACCTTCATGCCCCTGTAGGGAGCCGAAGCCCGGACAAACCACTCCAGCTCTTTGAGCTTCTCCTCCATGGTGAGGGTGCTGTTGGGGAACAGGTTTGCGATCCTCATGAGCTTGTCCCTGTCGATCTCCACCTTCTCGGGCTTGACCGCAGCCCCCTCCTTCTCCTTTCCGCCGCTACCGGCGAAAATGATGCCCGCCACGAGTGCAAAGCTCACGATACCGACGAGCAGTACGGGTAAAATCTTTTTAATCTTCATCTACTACCTCCTTCCGGCTTTGATTTTTTTACAGAAACAGCAAAAATCGGAACATCTCTTTGATCCGCATCACCTCCTTTAATGGGTTTTGTAATCAACATAGAAGCATGTTGTTCAGCCCCACCTCATGATCACAACCACAAGGGGCACGATGAGAATGAAAGAAAAGAGTATAGAAACATCCGGCAAGAATTTGAGCCAGAAAATCCACACGATTGCAGATGAAATGATGGAGACGAAAATTCGATCCCCCCTCGTGGTCTCCATGGGGAGAAATCCCTTCCGTGCATATCCAGGCCTATAGCGGTCGAGAACATTCACCCCGATGATCATCGCAAATATTCCAAACACGCCGATCGCGCTCGGTACCGTCCAGTGCATCCAGTCTAACATTTTCCTATACCCTCCCCATCGCAAAGCCTTTGACGATGTAGTTGCGGACAAAATAAACCACCACCGCACCCGGTATCATCGTGAGCACGCCAGCAGCTGCGATGACTCCGTAGTCCCATCCGCCCGCCCCGAGGCTCCTGGTCATGGCGACTGTGACCGGCTTCACTCCCACTGATGTCAGAGTTCTTGAAAGGAGCAATTCGACCCATGAAAACATGAAACAGAAGAAGGCGGTCACTCCAATGCCCTGCTTGATGAGCGGGAGAAATATCTTGCGGAAGAACCTGAAAAAGCTGTATCCGTCAATGAAGGCTGTTTCATCTATCTGCTTCGGGATTCCCCGCATGAAACCTTCCAGTATCCAGATTGCGAGGGGTAAATTGAACAGGCAGTGGGCCAGCGACACTGCCATCAGCGTGTCAAAGAGCCTGAGTGCCGAAAAGAGGGTGAACATGGGCACGAGAAACGCGGCGCCGGGCGCCATTCTGTTGGTAAGAAGCCAGAAGAACAGATGCTGGCTTCCGCGAAACTTGAACCTTGAAAAGGCGTAGGCTGCCGGAACCGCAGTCACCAGAACGATGGCCACGTTGATAAACACGTACAGGAGCGTTTGCCCGAAGCTTTTCATCCAGATGGGCGAGGTAAATATTTTGAGATAATTATCGGAGGTGCCTTTGTCAGGTACAAGGGTGATCATTCTCCCGATTTCAAAATTCGTCTTGAAGGAGGTGTTCACCATCCAGTAAATCGGGATTAGCAAGAGAATAAAGTAGATGATCAGGATGATAGTTTTCCCTTTCATTTGCGCTCTCCAATCTTGGACATTGCGATGTATAGCACGTAGCAGAGTACGAGAACAATGATGAAATAGACGAGGGACATTGCAGAGCTCAGTCCCATGTTGAACGCGCCGATCGCCTGTCGAGAGACATACATGCTGAGCAGCTCGGTCGAAGAACCCGGACCTCCCGCGGTCAGGATAAACGGCTCATCGTATACCTTGAAGGAATCCATGCAGCGAAGAAGCACCGCAATGATGAGCACATGCCTGAGCTTGGGGAGGGTGACATATCGGAACGTTGCAACCTTCGATGCAGCATCGACCTTTGCCGCCTGGTAGAACTCCTGTGGTATTGCCTGAAGCCCGGCATAACAGAGAAGAGTGACGAGAGGGGTCCAGTGCCACACATCCATGATGACGATCGTCCACCATGCATCCCCCGCAGACTCCACACTGTAGGCAAGCCCGATTCTTGCGAAAGCAGCGGGAAGCACACCGATATCGGACCGCACGAAGAGACGCCACATGATCCCGACCACGTTCCAGGGGATGAGCAGAGGTATTCCAAGAAGCACGAGAACGAGTCCGACGAAGATGCCCCGTCTCGGAAGCGTAAGCGCCAGCGCAAGCCCCAGCGGTATCTGGATAAGCAGGATCTCGATGGTATAGATGAACTGCCTTCTCATGGCGTTGATCAACTTCGCATCAGCGAGTGCATCTTTGAAATTCTGCAAGCCAACGTACTGGGGAATCGAGCCGGGGAAAAGGACGTGTAGCGAATAGTTGAGTACGGTCATCACAGGCAGGAACGCGCTGATTGACATGACCAGGAGACTTGGAAGCAAAAACCAGATTACTTTCGTTTTCATAGAAGTCCCTTCCAGTATCTTAATTGATCAGCTGATCGTTTTTATAAAATTTGATCTTCTCCTCGAGGAAGTTCACCCACACCTGGTCTCCCTCCGTGACCTTCAGTGTGCCCGGCACCTGGCTCTTCAGACTTATATCCTTCACCGTGAGGGTGAGGATGTTGAACTCACCTCTGTCCTCAATGATGCTCACCTCAAGCGGAGACCAGTTTTCTTGTTTTTTCAGCTCACAGTGGATGAACTCGGGGCGAATCCCGATGGTGAAACGGGTTCCGCGGGACTGGATTCTCTTTCTGAGCCCCGGGGAAAGGTACTTTTTGAATCCGCGAAAAACGAGGAAATCTCCCTCGAGCTCACATTCCAGAACGTTCATTCCCGGTGTTCCGATGAAGTATCCGACGAAGGGGGTCTGGGGGTTCTGATAGAGCTCCTCAGGTGTCCCTTCCTGTATCACGAGACCGTCCTTCATGACCATGACTCTTTCTGCAAAGGTAAGCGCCTCGTATTGGTCGTGGGTGACATAGATCATGGTGACGTTCAGGCTGCTCTGTACCTTGCTGAGCTCACGGCGCAGATACCATCGCTGGTGTACATCGATCTGGGTCATCGGCTCGTCCAGGAGCACGACTGCGGTATCCTTGCGCACCAGGCATCTACCCAGGGCGAGGAGCTGTCTCTGCCCGGCTCCGAGTGACCGGGGGGATGCCCTGAGTTCATTTGATAGGTCGAGCAAATCCGCAACCTCCCGGACTCTTTTTTCCACCTCGGAGTGGGAAGCACCCCGGTTTTTCAGCGGAAAAGCGAAGTTCCCGTACACATCCATGGAGTCGTAGACCACGGGAAACTGAAATACCTGGGCGATGTTTCTCTGCTCCGTTTCCAGATCGGTCACGTCCTTCCCGTTGAAGAGGACCCTTCCGCTCGTCGGTTTCAGGAGCCCGGAAAGAATGTTCAAAAGCGTGGTCTTTCCGCACCCGGAGGGACCGAGCAGCGCACTCGGGCACCCGTCCTTGAAGGTCAGATTAATCCCGCGGAGCGCATGGGTCTCTGTCCTTGCCTTCACGTAGGTGTGTTTGATATCAACCAGCTCGATCGTTGCCATTTTCGGTCTTCCTATCCTGAGAATTATCCCGCCGCTATGGGTTCTCCCCGTGCAATGATGAGTTTTTTTGATTTTTTATCGTATATGTAAATGCTCTGAGGATCCAGATATACCTTTATTGTATCACCCCGCCGGTGGGACTTTTCTGGCTGATATATCACAATCCCGAGGTTCTTGTCCCTATGGACCAGATGGAGCGTGGTAAAGGATCCGACAATCTCCGTAAAATCTACGGTTGCTTCAAACGGGACCATGTGCACTCGGTCCTGGACGGTGCTCAGGTCCTGCGGCCGAATGCCGACGATGTATTCGTTTTCTTTCATATATTTGAGAAAGGGATCTACTTTTATTTCCAATTCTTCCGAAAGCCTGAGAGACGCACTTTCCCCTCTGCGCACCAGTTTCCCCTCGAGCATGTTCGTGAGCGGCTCATTGAAATATCGGCCCACCTCGGCATTCATCGGCCGTGAGTATACCTCATGAACCTTGCCGAACTGGGCTATTTTGCCGTCGAGCAGGAACCCCACATGAGTGGACATGGAGAGCGCATCGATCGGTTCTGGTGTTGCGTAGATGATGGTGGTCCCTTTGAACACTGTCTTGAGCTCACCCCTGAGCTCCTCCCTGAGCTTGTAGTCAAGGTTCGCCAGCGGCTCGTCGAGAAAGATGAACTCAGAGCCCTTGATCAGTGCCCGCGCAATCGCTGTCCGCTGTTTCTCACCGCCGCTCAGCTCCTCTGGAAGGTGTCCCAGGACGTCACTGATCTTCAGAAGTCCTGCGATCTCCCTCACCCTCCTGTCTATCTCTTTTTCCGCCAGATGTTCTCTGGATACACGGAGCGGGGAAGCGATATTTTCATAGGCGGTCATGGAGGGATAGTTGATGAACTCCTGATACACCATGGACACTTTTCTCTTCTGTACCGGCACACTGGTAACGTCCACACCGTTGTAGAGGACTCGGCCGATGTCGGGTTTTTCAATCCCTGCCATTATCCTGAGGAGGGTGGTTTTCCCGGAACCGGTAGGAGCGAGAATGCTGGTAAAGCTTTCTGATGGTACATCGAGGGAGAGTTCATCCAAAACGACGTTTCTTCCGTAAGATTTTTTTATATTTTCAACCGTGATACCCATCGTTTTTCCCGCCTTGTCTCCATGCTGGATTTAAAAACTCTCTGATACTCACGCACAACTTGTATCCATCGAACCGTTTTTTCTCTCTGCCTCTATCTCTTCCAGATACTGCATGAGAAGCCGCGCTGCAACCCCAACCGTATCGTTCGCGCACTTCTCCCGGTGTTCTGGAACATCCCAGTACTCTTTTCGTCGCTGAGGGTCGCTGATGTCAACCTTCAGGATGTCCCTGCAGTTCCCGCTCCCGAACGTATCTGTAAAACGCCTCAGCCACTCTGCGCAGTACAGGTAGGTGCGCTCCTTCTCCTCCTTCTGCTCGAGCCTGCTTCTTCCGTACTTCAGGCCGATCGTCATGATACCGCCGGCAAGAGCACCGCACATGAACCCCATGTTCCCCACACCCCCGCCGAACCCTGTAGCAGCCTTGAGAACCAGATCGTCTCGAATACAGAGCAGCTCCTGCATCGTGAGAAGAACGGACTGGGAGCAGTTGAACCCTTCTATGAGATAATTACGTGCGCGGTTGAATGCTTCTGTCTCCTGCGACACCATGCTCATTCCTTCTTATGATAATCTTTTATCAGAAAACGACACGATTGTAACATATCGAAGCTGATTGTCAAATGAAAATTTGTGTAAAGAATGCTCCTTATCGTTACTTTTTGCCTTTTTGCCCGTATTTCTCCCGGTAGAACTTGAATGCATTTTCAATCACATTTTCAGGGAGCTCCTGGACCGTTCCCCGCAGCATAGCGTAATGACATGTCTGGGCTGCTTCCTCCAGCATGACTGCCGCCTTGAGCGCAGCCCTGACATTCAGCCCTATGGTGAACACCCCGTGGTGCCGCATGAGGATTGCAGGACAACTCCCGATCCTGCTCACGATCTGTTTCCCGATTTCCTCACCCCCTATCTCTGCAAACTCTGACACCGGTATATGGGAACCGAACTCCATTGCCAGTGTGGTGAGGCACATCGGCAGGGTCTGCCCCAGAACGGCAAAGCTCGTGGCATAGGGTGAATGGGTGTGTATGATCCCGCCCACCTCCTTCATATGACGGTACACGTAGAGATGCGTGGCAGTGTCAACCGAGGGAACGAGGTCTCCTTCGATCACTTTGCCATTCAGATCCACCACGTTGAGATGTTCCGGTTTCAGCTCATCGAAATCAACTCCGCTCGGTTTTATCACCACAAGTCCAGAATCTCTCTGAATCGCGCTCGCGTTTCCGCTCGTGGCGGTCACGAGACGGTTTTTCGGCAGCGCCATGTTCGCTTTCCAAACTTCCTCACGAAGTGCCTCAAGCATGATAAAACCCTCCGTTCCTTTGGTATTTTACGTCCCGGGTGCACGCCACATCGATGGAAGCAGCCCCTCATCCGCAATCGAGAGCGCATAAGGATACACTTTACGCCAGAGTGCGTAATAATCATTGTATGAGTTTCTGTTCTCCTCGATCGGGACATACTCTCGTTCCCACTGTACCATCCGCTGCACCGCTTCATTCAGATCGGCATACCAGCCAAGTGCGACTGCCGCGCAGAGAAAGGAGCCGAGCGAAGTTGCCTCCTTTATGAGAGGGATCCTCACCCTGCATCCGAGCACGTCCGCCATTATCCGAGGCCAGAGGAAACCCTTTGAAGAGCCTCCGCAGAACGTAATCCGGTCTGAATCGTATCCTGATATCTCTTTTAATATTTCGTAATGAGCCCTGCTCGAGTAGGCAGCCTGCTCCTCAATGGCGCGAATACAGGCCGCCTTGCCTGTTGCCTTCGGATTGAGAATGTCGAATCCGATGAACCCTGGCGTGCCGTGCTTCCATGCACGGGCATTCATCACATCAGAAAAAAGAGCCTGCACACCGCCCGATCCAGGGGAAACCCTTTCAGCCAGCTTTTCCATGAGAAAGTAGGGATCGATATCCTGCTCCCTGCCCTCTTTCACCTCCTGAAAACAGAAGCCGTCTCTGAACCAGCGCATGGTGAATCCTATGTAGAATCCGATCCCTTCGACCATCCACTGACCCGGAACTGCATGGCACAGCGTCCGCAGTCGATAGCCCGGATCCACGAGTGCCCAGTCCGCCACCACTGCAGTCTGCCAGAAGGTGCCGCCGACAACGGTGTACATACCGGGCATCACTGTGCCGGTTCCAAGAAGCGCCATCTGAGTGTCTGCACCTGCGGTGATGACCGGTGTGCCTTCCACAAGACCTGTCTCGTGCGCTGCCTTCTGGGTCACTCTGCCCACAACCACACCCGATTCATGAACCGGGGGATAGATGTCCTTCGGCAGCTCAGCAGCCGCGACCAGCTCCTCAGACCAGGTTCTTTTCTGCAAATCGAATATCCCGGAGCTCGATCCGCATGACACATCAGTCACAATCTGACCGCTGAGCTTGAACAGAACCCAGTCGCTCAGCATGTTCATGTAGGAAATCTGTTTGTAGAGCTCCGGGAGCTTCCGCTTGATCCACCAGAAGCGTGCGGGAGAGATGATGTTGAGCCAGTCGCCGCCGGCCTTGTAAATCATCTCTCCAAGACCGGCACGCAGCATCTCCTCCACCTCGCTCCGGGACCTCGCATCTGCATTCGGGCAGGCCCATATCTCCCGCTTTTCGTGATCGTAGAGCACCATCCCTTCCCGCATGCTGGTTGCGGTAATTCCTACGATTTTTTCCGGACTCACACCGGCCTTCCCCAACGCCTCTTTGATGCATTCAATGAGGAGACGCCATGCATTTTCTGTGTTGAAGTTGAAGGCGCCCGGATACTCGGGCACTGGCTCCAGCAGCCACTCCCTCTGACCGATGGAGACCTCTCTTCCGTTCCTGTCGAAAAGCACTGCCCGTCCGCTGCCTGTTCCCACATCGATGGTCAGAACAAGCTCTTCACTTTGCACTTTGTATTCTCCCGCATTGGAATTGTATCTGTGAAATCTGAGAAAGAGCTACTGCTCGCTACAGTGAATCCCCACCTGAAACATTCGGATGTATTACCACCTTGAAAGAATCAGGGGTCCGCCTCTTGTGATCAATCGCCTCTTTCAGCCGCTTAAGGGGGTAAATGTCGGTGATGAGAGGGCGGATGTGTAGCTTCCCCTGTGCGATGAGCCGGGCTGTTTGATGAGTGTCCACATGAGAGGAGCTGTAGATCCCGAAATAGTTCAGCTCGTGCACGAGAAAATCGTAGGGGACAATGGACACCGTTTCTTTCGGGTCGGTCCCTCCGAACTGAATAATGGTGCCTCCCCGTTCTGTGAGCTCGATCGCAGCCTGGACCGCCCGTATGGTCGGTGCGGTGATCAGAACGATGTCAGCCAGTCTGCCCTCATTGTTCTCACGGATCTGTTTCTGAACATCCCCACTGGTCGCATGCATCACCAGATCCGCCTTGAGCTCCTCTGCCTTTTTCAGCTTTCCGTCTACGGTGTCAGTGACGATAACAAGCCCTGCACCGAAGAGCCGTACCATCTGTATGGCGACAAGCCCCATGAATCCCGCTCCGATTATCAGCACGGTATCCCCAAGCTTGATACCAGCCCTCTTCGCCGCGCTGAGGACACAGGAAACCGGTTCTATCACACACCCCTCCTCGAAGCTCACATGCGGGGCAAGCTGTATGGCGCCGATACGCACATGGGGTTCCTTGATCCTCGTATACTCAGCATATCCTGTGGGGTCGAAGCCGAACTCTCTGAACTGCTCGCACATTGTAAAGTAGCCCCGATGACAGAAATGGCAGTTCAGGCAGGGAACATGATGTTGAACAAAGATACGATCTCCTTCCTGAACAGTGCGCACCCCTTTGCCCACCCTGCTCACCGTTCCTGCAAGCTCGTGACCGAGACTTCCCCCTTTTTTCAGGTGGCCCGGAATCAGTTCGCTCGCGCAGAGACCCACTGCCATGGGCTTCACGAGCAGTTCACCTTCCCCGATTCTGGGGATTTCCATGTCGATGATCCTGATGTCATCATCCTCATGGTGGTACACCGCTGCTTTCATGCTGACACTCCTGCTCCGATTCGAAAAACAGAAGCTGGAAGCACCTGCCCTGTTCCTCCGGTTGCGATCTATTTCATCTCAGACGGATTTCCATCAGATTGTACATCTCGATCCAGATTTGCCTGTGGCTTTGGATCAGCTTCACATATATGTCAAAAATTTCCCGGTAGATCTCCGTGTTCTTGAGGTTCGGTTCCTGCACCCTGCTCACCTTGACCATCTGGTCCACAGCCTCCTGATGGTCTCTGTACATCCCCAGCGCCACCGCGGCATTGATTGCAGCCCCGCGTGCGCCGAATTCGCTTCCCGAAGTGACTTTCATGACTTTTCCGGTGCAGTCGGCAATGATCTGCGTCCATACTTCACTCTGGGACCCTCCTCCACCCAGCCTCACCTCTTTAAAAGATGCTCCCTTTTCCATGGCAGAGTAGTTATGCAGTGTGGCGAGGGCAACTCCCTCATAGACCGCACGGAGGAGATCGGATCGTTTGGACCAGTTCCCAAGTCCCACAAACTCACCGCGTGCACGCGGCTCCACAAAGGGCGCCCGCTCTCCCTGAAGGAATGGGAGAAACATCACCCCGCGGGCGCCGATCGGAGTATCGGCTACCTTTCTATTGATGATCTCGTACTTGTTGACCTTGCTCTTTTCCGATTCAATCCTCTCCTCCAGGCAAAACTCCCTTTCGAACCAGTCAAGGTTGTTCGCAGCGGTCATTGCCATGGAGTTGATCAGCCACCTGTTCGGCACCGCGTGACACGCCATACTGTAGGCTTTGTCAATCATGGGCCGGTCTGTGATGCAGAGATGGATTCCTGCAGTGCCCACGATGGATGTTGCATCGTTGGCCTGCACGCAGCCTGCACCGAGAGCGGTGGAAGAACAGTCCCAGGCACCGACCGCAACCGGGGTACCTGGAGCAAGTCCAGTCTCCTCTGCCGCTTTTTTCGTTACCTTTCCCGCAATTTCGTGAGACTGCTTCACCGGCGGAAACAGATGCTCGTACTCTTCCAGGCCGACATACTTCAAGAGCTCCCTTGAGTAGTCCCGTGTCTCGGGATCGAGCATGGCAATCGATGCATCAGGTTCGTCGGTGAGGATTTCGCCGGTGAGACAGTACCGCACCCAGTCGTTGCACCACAGGACCGCTTTCGATTTTTCCAGTACTTCGGGCTCGTTCTCACGGAACCAGGGGAGTATGATCCCGGGACCGCTGCCAGAGTAATACATGAACCCGCAGATGTTGAACACCTTCTCAAGGGTCCCGTCATCCCTCCAGCGGTCGATGATCGACGCAGCCCTGCCGTCAAGCCATCCTACCGCGTTTCGAGTGGGCTTCCCGCTTTTATCAATAAGCCAGGCACCGGCCCCCTGCGCACTCATTGAAATCCCTTTGATATCCTCTGCCCGTATCCCTGCCTCCTTTATGGCACTCCGGATGCTGATTGCCACTGAATCCCACACCTCATTCATGTCGTGCTCTGCCCATCCGGGGTATGGGTGGATGATTGAAATGCCCCTCGAGCCCTTTGCGATTTCGTTCCCGTGAGGGTCGAACACCACACATTTCACTACAGTGGTCCCCGCATCGATACCGAGGAAATACGTGTCTGCCATTTTCATGCCCCTCGTGTGATAGAATCGTTCTGGAATATCGTCAGTGAGCCGAAGTACTCATCCGGGTGCGGATGAACCATTATCTTCAAGCTGTCCTCAGCCTTCTTCTTCAGCGCGAGGGCTTCCATGATCTGGTCGAGTCTGAAATGATGGGTGATCAGATTTTTCACCTTCAGTTTACCACGGAAGAGGAGTTCTGCAACTGTTTTCGTGTGAATGGGACCGGATGAATAACTGGAAGCATAGGTGATCTCCTTGAAGAAGAACTCATTGGGATCAATGGTGAGCATTTCCCCTGGTCCGGTAGGGCCGAACTGGCTCACCCGACCGCCCTTCTCAGTCAGCTTGATCCCTTCTTCCAAAGCCTTGACTTTCGGTGGTACGACCACCACCACATCCGCGAGCCTTCCTTCGTTTGATTCTCTGATCAGCTGCCCGATCTCTTCGATGGTGTGTCTTCCCCTGTTGATGACGAGGTCTGCACCGAACTCGTTTGCATAGCGGAGCTTCCAGTCATTGTAATCCATACTTATCACCATGAGCGCACCCATCCTCTGAGCAACCTGCACCGCGGACAGCCCGAGCACTCCTGCCCCCATGATGAGCACCGTATCCCCGCCCTGTATGTTCGCCCGGGTCATCAACCTCCACATGGTCGCCAGGGGCTCGATCAGCGCCCCTTCCTCAAAGGAAATGTGGTCCGGGAGATGGATCGTATCCAGGGCCACATGGCGTGCCTTCACCCGGCAGAATTCGGCATAGGCAGAGGGATCGAATCCGTACTCGTGATAGTCTGCGCACATTGTGTAGTGGCCCCTCCTGCAGTAGTGGCAGCTCAGGCAGGCAACCCTGTGATGTATAAAAACCCTGTCCCCCTCCTTTACATTTTTCACTCCCCTGCCCGTTTTCACCACATACCCTGCAGGCTCATGACCGAAGGTTCCGGGTCCGGTGATGTTCCACCCTATCACGTCGCTGCCGCATACCCCGCATGCCAATGGCTTGAACAGGATCTCACCATCTCCGATCTCAGGTACCGGCACATCTATAATCTCGGGTCTGCCAAGTTTCTTGTTTACCACTGCCGTTTTCATCTGTTCCTCCTCGTTGCATGATAATCTTGAGTGGTGCCTGTCATGATTATACCGTTATAGTGAATGAGGTTCGTGTTGATCTCGACCTGCTCCTTCCCCTTGGGTAATCCTCCGAATAGACTTATTCTCCCGAGCTTTGCAGCCAGATGGACCGACTGCTTCTGTATTTCGGGGGAGGGACAGGCGGTTATGATCACATCGGCGCCCTGTCCATTCGTATAGCGCATGACTGCATCTGAAAGCTCTTGTTTCTGTGTGTTGATGCTCACGTCCGGTTTGAATCTTCTGAGCTGTTCGAGCCTCTTTTGCGAAATATCCGCCACCATGATTATGCCTGCGCCGGCAAGTCTCTGGAGCTGCAGGTGGAGAACACCCATGGGGCCCGCGCCGACGATCAGAACGCTGTCCCCTGGGGAGGTATATGCACCGCCTCCAAACTGTTGTAGCAGCAGGCAAGTGGTTCAACCAGCGCGGCTTCTTCGAATGAGGTGTGCTCATCAAAAGGCACCATGTTTCCCTGGTAGATCGCCATCGCACTGATCTTCACGTACTGTGCGAATCCACCATCTTCAGTGAGCCCGAAGACCTTGTAATTTGGGCAGAGGTGTACAAGCCCGAGCCTGCAGTACCTGCAGGTCCCGCAGCCCATATTCGGTTCGACTCCGACCCGCATTCCAGGCCTGAAACCTCGAACATTCTTTCCGACCTCCACGATTTCTCCAGAGAATTCATGCCCCAGTACCCTGCTGTCCTCCGCTTTGACGGCAAAATGCCCCCCTGTAAACCCGCAAGTCCGTACCGCATATCGCCGCTGCCATCACCTTGAGAAGAACCTCACCCTCGTCGATCTGAGGGGTCTTCAGCGCTCTCTCTTCAATGGAATCGATACCGGTATACACTGCAGCTCGCATCCCTCCCTCCAATTTCGACTACCTGGATTCACTCTCCTCGCTGCTCACTATCTTCACGCTCGCACTCGCACCAATCCTGGTAGCTCCCGATGCAATCATCGATTTCGCATCCTCATAAGACCGCACCCCTCCCGCAGCTTTGATGCCCATCTTCGCTCCCACAACCCTTCTCATGAGCGCAATATCTCCAACCGTTGCTCCTCCCTTTGAAAAACCGGTCGAAGTTTTCATGAAATCAGCACCCGCTTTCTTCGAGATCTCACAGGCGAGCACCTTCTCATCGTCTGTGAGGAGGCAGGTCTCTATGATCACCTTGAGTACCGTCGTAGACCTCGTTGCCCTTCTGACCGAGCGTACATCCTCCTCCACGATTCTCAGGTCTCCGGATTTCAGCGCTCCGATGTTTATCACCATGTCAATCTCCGCAGCACCGTTCTCGATTGCGTTCCGGGTCTCAGAGGCTTTTGATCTGCTGTCCATCGCCCCGAGAGGAAATCCTATCACACAGCAGACCTTCACATCCTTTCCCCGAAGTTTCCTCGCACAGAAATCTGCCCAGAAGCTGTTCACGCACACGGAATAGAATCCATACCTGATTGCTTCCTCGCAGAGCTGTTCGATCTGGCTGCGTGTCGCCTCCGGTTTGAGCAGTGTATGGTCGATGTAGCGGGCCACATCAGCAGGAACATTGACCACACCGATTGTTGAGGAGACTCTGCTCGCACCCCCGTCCAGTATCTTCTTCACTCCTTCAGGATTATTCGTCACACAGAGCTGGCAGTTTATGCATTCACCCTCAGAAGTGATGCAGACCACTCCTCCCGGGGCGGCCTGGGCTTGAGATGTGCTGGCCCTGAGTTTCATCATCACTTCTTTTGTTATTTTTTCGATCAATTCCTTCTGATCCATTTCCAACCCCCTGTTCTGTACTGTCCTGCGGATGATCCGGCGTATTTACCGGCGGAAAGCGGCTCAAACGCTCCGCTCCAGGGCCATGATCTTGTTAACCCTGGGCCAGTGCCTTCCACCTGCGAACCGCGTCTCAAGCCACACCCGTACCATTTCATAAATCTCATCATCTGTATGGAGAGGGCCGCCGAGCGTCAGCACGTTTGCGTTGTTGTGCTCTCTGCTGTTGACGATCGTTTTCAGATTGTAGCAGAGTGCAGCACGTATTCCCTTGACCTTGTTGCAGGCCATGGAGGAGCCGATACCAGCTCCGTCGATCATTACCCCCCTGTCACATTCGCCGCTTGCGACTTTTCGCGCGACCCTGGCCGCAAAATCAGGATAGTCCACGCTCTCTGTACTGTTCGTCCCCACATCAGTCACCCTGTACCCGAGAGTCGAAAGAAAAACTTTCAGCTTCTCCTTTTTCTCGAACCCCCCGTGGTCTGAACCGATGACCACCCGCTTCACGTTGTCCTTCAGGTTGACGTCCGTTTCAGCTGACTGAAGACCGCCGGGCTTTAGACCGCCGGATGCCGAGTGAATGTCACTGACGATATTCTTTACGATTTTGTCCTGAGTGTTATCCGCCACCCCATTCCTCCTCTCTATAGCCAACCGTCAGGTTGACGTGGTAACCGCAAGGTTACCTAATCAAACGTCAGGTTGACGTGGTCCACGATTCCTGCGATTACACACCGAACCGGTGCCATTTGGTCATTTATGATCACCCGGGCAGAGTTCCCCTCATCGATCACCAGAACAGTGTCTCCGATTCCGGCCTGCACGGTATCGATGGCCAGGACCGTGCTGCCGTGGGGAGACCCGTCGGGCTGTATTGGCTGCACAACCTGTATCTTGTACCCTTTATAGATGTCGAGCTTGATGGTTGAGACCACCGTTCCTCGTATTTTTCCAAGTATCATTCTAATCCTCTAAATCCACGTGATCGACGATTCCCATAATGGTCGCATCCGAAGGGTTGAACCAGTTGGTAAGCCCGAGTGCCGCTTCCCTGCCTCCTTCATAAAACACGATATCGTTCATCCCCGCCTGCACCGTGTCGCAGGCGATAATCGGATCACCGCTGTTTTTCAGCTCCTCGTTCAGTGGCTGAACCAGGAGGAGCTTTATTCCCTCAAAGGAATCCACTTTCTGCGAGCACACCACGTTTCCTATCACCTTTCCGAGCTTCATTCCAACCTCCGAATACAACACACAATATCATAGAGTATCAGGAGCAATCACGACTCCCCGTTCAAGCAGCTCCTGGGACTCTAAACGATCCGAAAATGCCCGATGAGCGAGCAGCGCCTCTCCCGGGTAAACGTGCGTGCCCGCGTCATGCCCTCCCCCGTGGGACTCGCAATGGTGTAGGAGGTGAATCCAGCGCCAAGATGACCAAGCCCTGCGTAGTTCGGTCCATTTTTTACGAACACCGAGCAGTTCATCACCTTTGCCATCCGGGAGAGTCTGTCTATGTTTTTGGAGTGTATGCTCGCGGTGTGCCTGAACCCGTGCTCACATTGGACCGAAAAGTCGATTGCTTCATCGGCACTGCTCATCCGAACGATCGGGATTACGGGCATGAGTTGCTCGGTCCACACGAGGGGATGGTCCCGATCCACCTCGCAGAGGAGGATCCTCACATCAGGGGGAATCTTTATCCCGATGTCCCTGGCGATCACCGCTGCATCCCTGCCGACATACTTCTTGTTCGGCGCCCCCTCGTGCCCGGGCCTGCCTGGATCTGCGATTACCAGTTCAGTGACCTTCTGAATCTGGCTGCGGTTCAGCTCATAAGCCCCGTACCTCTTCATCGCATCCTTCAGTGAGTCCGTGATCGAGCTGACCGCAAGTATTTCTTTCTCACAGATGCACACGATATTGTTGTCGAGTCCTGCCCCAGACACGATATCCCGCGCAGCTTGATCGAGATCTGCGGTCTCATCCACCACCGCAGGGGGATTCCCCGGTCCTGCGGCAATGACTTTCTTCCCGCTCGCCATGGCTGCCCGCACCACTGCCGGCCCCCCAGTCACCACAAGCAGGCTGATCTTCGGATGCTTCATCAAGGCCTGTGCGCTCTCGATCGTCGGGTTGCTGAGCGCCGAAATCAGCCCTGATGGCGCATCTGCCTTCAGGATTGCCCTGTGAAAAAGGGAGATCGTGTAACTCGATACGCCCTTTGCCGCAGGGTGGGGATTGAATACCACGGCATTTCCCGCAGCGATCATGCCGATTCCGTTGCAAATCAGCGTTTCCGTGGGATTGGTGCTTGGCGTTATTGAGCCGATCACTCCGTAGGGAGCACGTTCCATCAGGGTCAGACCGTAGTCGTCGGTATATGCCACTGGTTCCAGGTCCTCAACACCCGGAGTTTTCAGAATCGCAAGTCTGTTCTTTACCTCCTTGTCTCTGCTGTTGCCGAGACCGGTTTCCTCTACTGCGAGCCTGCATATGGTGTCAAGGTTCTGGAGCATGACCTCACGTATGTTGTTGATGATCTCTTTTCGTTTCTCAAGCGTCATTCCCATGAGCTCTCTCTGCGCCTGATCCGCCTCCTGGATGAGCCTGTCCATCTCGGAGAAGGATGAAGGTTTCCCTTCAGCTGATGCATCCTGTACCGCAGGAACTGAAGGTGAGGGGGTTGAAACCGGGGAAGTGCTCGCAGGAGAATCCTGTGGTGAAGCTTCGGTTGATTTCTGCGTGAGTGCCCCCGATTCGCCTGTCTGGGTTCCCTGAGGAAGGAACGCGTTCACCACCTGCTCAACGATGGTTCGCACCTGCTGCTCTGTGATCGCCATATTTTTCACCTCTTTTCAATTGGACTGAATGCTCGTGAACGACTCTGCGATGCTCACGATCCTGCAGAACGTCTCAGCCTTCAGGCTCGCCCCGCCGATGAGCGCACCGTCAATGTCCTCCTGGCTCAGGAGCTCATCGGCGTTCTCCGGGGTAACGCTCCCGCCGTAAATAATACGGACCTTTTCAGACACCCCTTCCCCAGTGAAATCGCGCAGAATGTTCCGCACATAGCGATGAGTCTCCTGTGCCTGCTCGCCGCGTGCGCTGATCCCGGTTCCGATGGCCCATACAGGTTCATAGGCGACGATCATGTTCTCGATCTGCTCGTCATCGATGCCCTCGAGCCCGTAGATCAGCTGTCTGTTCAGCACCTCGAAGGTGTGTCCCGCTTTGTTCTCTTCCAGCGTTTCGCCGATGCAGAGGATGGGAATAAGCCCGTGCTCCAGGCTTTTTCTCACCTTCTGGTTTATTTCCATGTCAGTCTCATGGAAGTAGCTCCTTCGTTCCGAATGCCCGATGATGACGTGGGTGCACCCCACGCTTTTCAGCATGGGAGCTGAAATCTCTCCAGTAAATGCCCCCCGTGCTCTGTAAAAGAGGTTCTGAGCTCCGACCCGGACCCGTGTGCCTGTGATGCTGTGAGCTGCCTGCTCCAGATAGAGGAATGGAGGGCAGATGACAATATCTGTGAAGGCAATACCATCTACCCCGTGCAGGATCGCTTCAATGAGGTTCTGAGCTTCCTGCTTCTCTGTGTTCATTTTCCAGTTCCCGGAAATGATCATTCTCCGCATATTCTGAACCTGTCAGAGAAAAAAAGGTTTAATCTCAGGATGGGGCTGGGCGAGAATAATATCCTTGCAGAGGAGCCCCCTGCCCTTCACGTATTCCACTCCCGCTTTCATGGCCGCCTCAACCTCATAGATGTGACCCACCATTTTCACATAGGACTTACCGCCCATACCTGTCGAGAGACGCAGTTCTGTGATGATCACGTCTGCCGTTTTCGCTGCGATGTCTCCTGCGACAATGCTCGCAGTAGTGGAAAAGCACTCGATCACCCCCACTGCGTTCCAGGTTTTGCACTCGACCGCTCCCACGATCGCGGGCATGATGTATTTGTGCAGATGGGGAAGAAAAAGCTCATCGATCAGATATCCCTCTCCCGCTTTTTTTCCTGCGGTGAGCGACGCGTCCACCGCCGCGACCTCCCCAGTAATGAGGATGAGAAACTTTCCTGGACAGATCGTTTTTGCCTCGACGATCCTGACTGGAGCGGCCTTTACCATGAAATCCATGGCGCAAATACCAGCCGCGATGCTGTTGAACTCGAGTACCCCCAGTACATCGACCTCCATGAGTTTTCCGTTCGCCTATCTCTGAATGATTATTCTTTCTTCATCAAGAAATATCACTTCACCGTCTATGCTCGAATGGACTGCCGCACCGAGGGAGTCCTTCGGGATCTCTGCAATGAGTGCCCCTTCCACCACTCTTTCTCTTTGCTTCACCACTGGCACAGATGGAGCACCTGTGTGTTGCGTGAGCGGTATCTCCACCCGCACGGGATTCGTTTCCACGTGCCGGCGCAACGGCTTTTGGGCATACCTGGTGAGCTTGAGCCTGGTAACGATCCTGTCCGTCGGGATCTTCCTGTATTCCATCATTTCGTGGACCCTTATCTCCCGCACCGGGAACTCAGGACTGTAGCCCTGTGCAGCAAGACCTTCCTTGATCATGGCGTTTATCCGCTGCGGCGAGAGACCCATCACACAGGCATAGATCTCGCACAGACCACATCCGCTGCACAAAAGCGCATTCACGATCGTTTTTGACGGCAACTCAACCCCGTATGCGATCTGCCGCATGATCAGGTGGGGCTCCAGGTCATGCCCGATGAGATAGCGCGGGCACAACTCTGTGCAGTAGGTGCACTGACAGCAGGCCGCTTTCATCTGTCGGATCATGTGCTCGATCGGTAATGTCTTCCTTCTCACCACTTCGTGGTCTCGTGGCAGAACGATGATCCCGCTTGTCAGCTTGGTTGCCGGCGTTTCGAGGTCTGTCTCCACTGTTCCCATGAGCGGCCCGCCCACGACGACTGCCGGATCATCGACAGTTGCGCCTCCGCACAGGTCTATGATCTCGCGAAAAGAAGTGCCGATGTGCGCTTTGACCACGGACGGCCATCTCACTTCGCCGCTGCAGGTGAGATACCGTCTTATCACCGGTTCTCCCAGTTCCACCGCACGCTGAATATTGAGAGTGGTCTCTACATTTTCCACGAGGCAGCCGACCTGAGGCGGAATGCCACGCTCGGGGACAACCTTCTTCGTGAGCTCCTCTACGAGGAGAAACTCGTCACCTGCAGGGTAGAAATCACCCAGGGGAAAGAGCGATAGATCCTTCCTTCCGCTTTCATCGATCGCCTCCGAGAGGACCTGCAGAAGCCTTGAATGCTTCGCTTTCAGGGCAATGTAACCGGACACGGCGCCGCAGGACTGCATGATCAGGATGAGTCCCCTGAGTATCCCATCACTCTGCGTTTCGAGAAGGTATTTGTCGCTTGCAAGAAGCGGTTCGCACTCAGCACCATTCACGACCACCATGTCTACCGCTGAGGAAAGCTTCTTATGAGTGGGAAACCCGCCACCTCCTGCACCGACCACTCCGCAGCTCCTCACTGCATCCACTATTCCGGCTGTGAGCTGCTGTTTCATGAAATCCCACACTCCTCACGTCTGCCTCGTTTCATTCTCTCTGAAATACAAAGTGCGCCCTCTCCCGCTTCGAAGGCTCACATCCGCAGAAAAAACGGCCATTGCATATGATGTCTTCACTTTCTATAAATCACCTTTCCCTTCTCTTCAACAAGGTCGACGATCCCGACGATGACCGCATCGATGGGTTTTTCAAATGTCCGGTCCGTCTGCCGCGAAGAGCTGCCCTGTGCGATGATGACCAGCTCTCCATATCCTGCACCGACGAGATCCAGGGCAACGAGGTAGCTTCCGCTCTTCGGTTTTTCCCTGTGTGAGCACAGCTGCACGAGCAGATACTTCGTCCCCTCGGTGGTGTCGGATTTTCTTGTGCTGATGACCGTTCCTGTGACCTTTCCGAAAATCATATACTGTGTTCCGGCCCTTCACTGGATGATTGGGTTTGAACCTAAACTGAAACGGGCTATTCCGAGATCTCTTTGTGATACACGTATTTTCCACTCAACTCAATCGCGTCGACTATGGCCGTGATGGTTGAATCGGCGGGTCTCCCCTCTGTGACTGCAGTCATTCGCGCGCTGCTCCCTGCGACATAGAACACGATCTCACCCACATTCGCACCCACGCTGTCCATTGCAACCAGGTAATCACCGGTTCCCCCAAGATTTTCCGGGTTGATCTTCTCGATCAGGAGAAACTTGATGCCTTCGATCTTGGGTTCCTTTCTGGTTGATACAACAGTACCGACGACTCGTGCAAGAACCATATAGCATCGACCCCGCTTTAATATTTTAATCCCTTGGTTTTGACAGGGCCTCTCCCAAGAGGAAGGACCTCATCAACATTCGTATGGGGACGCGGTATGATGTGCACCGTGACAACCTCCCCCACCCTTTCCGCAGCTCTTCCACCAGCATCGAGCGCTGCTCGCACAGCAGCCACATCACCCCTGACGATCGCGGTCACGTACCCTCCACCGACCTTTTCGTAGCTCACGAGCTCGACCTTTGCCGCTTTCACCATCGCATCGGACGCTTCGACCATTGCCGCAAAACCCCTTGTTTCGATCATTCCGAGCGCATCCATGTAAATGTCTGCCATAGTATCACCTCTTGTAGTAGTATGGTATATTCCAATGTTTCCTTCTCTCGAAGGAAAAGAAACTGTCCAACCCTGTTTCCTCAATACGGCTCAACTTCCGGGAGCTTGCATGGCTCATTCGGCCTGACCGGAAGGTTCCTGCCCGGAGATGCTCACAAGCCTCTTTTCCACGATGTCCTTGGACACGAGTACCTCTGATTCTTCCCCCGCGATGTAGATACGCCCGTACCGACCGAATCCGACGACCTCAATGATGTTGATATGAGAAGCTTTTTCAGCCTCGTTTGCCGCGTAATAGGCATACCCTGCAGGTTCGATCTCGAGGATGTACAGGGTGTTTCCCTTCACGATCATGTTCCCGTACCGTATTCTGTTGATGAGCTGTGCGTGATGGGGATCTATGTTTTTGATCAGCTGGCTGGTGAGAATCCTGGGTTTCATCCTGTCTTCTTCCTTGACCTCCAGTGCATTGAGCACTGCCTGTCCTGCCTGCCGCGCATCTCCCTGGCTATGTGAGTGCACTTCCAGAAGACCGAAGAGCCTCTCGACGATCTGGAGGCCTGGTTTCACATCCGTCGCTTTCACCGCGATGTCGGTGAGACGGTTAATCTCGATTCCCGGTGATATCTCCACGACACAGCATGCCTGTTCTGCCACGGGGAAGTATCCCCTCGAGACCATCGCGATATAAGATGCCATCTGCAGCTGTAATGCATCGATGAAAATGTAAGTGCGAAGTTCTACCACGAATTCCTCCTCTCCGCGTGATCTGCATGAATAATAAAAATATCAGCCCACCCCTTTTTCCATACCAGGAAAATAATTGTTACATTATTATCATTTTCTGATAAAATTTTATCATCAATCGCAAAACATGTCAAGAATTTTTTCTAAAAATTAGATGAATGAAAAGGAATTTTCAGTGACGGGATCAGAAGCAAAACAATCCGCCAACAGGGTAATTAATGATAATACCGTATTCAGCTGTACAGTTCAGTTTTTTCCGGGTAGGAAAAATATTCTTTACATCTACCCAGTTAATGTTATTATATTTTCGCAATATGTGAACTTTTTTTTAATTTATTGGTTCAGACCAGGCTCTTTCACTCCTGCCGAGGGTATACTCTCGGGGGAAAGGGGTTCGCCTGGGGAGAACACTTTTTTCTGGAACTCCTGTGAGTAAAAACCAGCGAATAAAAGATATCGTCAACCTTCTCAGAGCAAAGAACGTCGTACATATCAAGGAGCTCACTTCAAAACTGAATGTCTCAGAGATGACCATCCGCAGAGATCTGAACCTCCTCTCCAAGGACAATCTCGTGGAGCTTATTCCCGGCGGGGCGATTTTAAAATCATTGAGAGACCCCGAATCAGACGAGGAAAAGTATCTCATCACCCATGAGGAGACAAGAAGAATAAGAGAAAAGATGAAGATCGGGCAGAGGGCTGCCTCCCTCATCGAGCCAAACGACACCATCATCATTGACGTGGGCTCAACTACGGAGTATCTTGCGAAATTCATGCGGGAGGATATTCCAGTGACCATCCTCTGCTTCGCTCTCAATATCCTGGTGGAAATATACAGAAAAAAGAACTGTAACCCTATCTTTGCCGGAGGGTATTTCCACGAAAATACCCTCATGTTCGAAAGCCAGGAAGGAATAGAACTCATCAGAAGGACAAGGGCAGATAAAGCATTCATCTCGGCTGCAGGTGTACATGAGGAACTCGGGGTCACCTGTGCAAACCCCTACGAAATCGAAACAAAGAAAGCTGTGATGCATTCTTCGAACACCAGGATACTCCTCGCCGATTCTTCAAAGTTCGACAAGACGAAGATCGCCTACTTTTCAGACCTGAATGAGTTTGACATAGTAATCACCGATAGTGAAATTACCCAAAAGTATCAGACAGCCATCAAAAACCTCGGGAAAGAGCTTTTCATCGTATAAATTACTCCTCATGTGGGTGGACGATTATTTTTAGCGAGTCTACCGCCCTTTTCTTCACCTCCAGGGCCTCTTTTATTTGCTCGAGTCTGAAGTGATGAGTGATGAGTTTTTTCACCTTTATATCTCCTCTGAAGAGGTAATGCGCGACTTCCTTCGTGTCAAGGGGTGAGGAGGAATAACTCGGTATATAGCTTATCTCAGAATAAAAGAAGTTGTTGGGGGCCCAGGGAAAAGTCGCATCCTGCTCAGTAGGACCGAACTGCATCAGCGTACCCCCTTTATCCACCAGTGTTGCTGCTTCCTGAACCGCTTTGATACTCCCCGCAATGGTCATGACCTTGTCCGCTTTTCTTCCCCCATTTATCTCAAGGAGCTTTTCAAAAACCTTCTCCCTTCCCGGATTTATCACGGCATCGGCTCCGAGCTCCCTTGCAAGGTCGAGCTTGAAATCGACGAAATCGCTGATGATCACCCTCCCTGCTCCCAGGATCCTGGCGATCTGTATTGCTGCAAGCCCCACAAAACCCGACCCAACAACAAAAACCGTGTCACCAGGATAGATACTGGCCCGTTTGAGCGCACGCCAGGCACAGGAGAGAATTTCAATGAGGCACCCTTCGTCAAAAGAAACGTGATCGGGGAGGAGTATTGTATCAAGCTGTACGTTTCTCGCTTTAACCTTGGTGTATTCCGCATACGCAGAGGGTTCAAACCCAAGTTCGAGGTACTGGGAGCACATGGAATAGTTCCCTCTCCTGCAGTAGTGGCACACGAAACAGGGGACACGGTGATGCACAAACACCCGGTCACCCTCCTGTACATTCTTTACCTTCTTCCCCGCCCGGTGAACATACCCTGCAGGTTCGTGACCGAAGCTCCCGGGGCCAGAGAGTCTATAGGTCAGCACCTCACTTCCGCATACTCCGACTGACATGGGCTTCAGCAGTATCTCGTCTTCACCAATCTCAGGGATAGGCATTTCGATGACTTCCGGTGATCCAATGTTGGGGTTATACACTGCCGCTTTCATAGGATTCCTCCTCTCCTGATTTTATTCTCTCATCCGATCACGACAGGTTACATCCTTGGTCGCAACAAGATCTATGCCGTCTTCCAAAAAATCTTTCACCACAATCTGCCCGCAGAAAACCGGAGCGTTAATCTCAATACCCGAGGTGATTTCCATCGCTCTTTTCCATTCGCCTTTGCGCATCGGCCTCGTGGAACGAACGGAAAGCATCCTGATCTCACCGTGGCGCACCCTCACCGTTGATGTAAAGATTCTTCGCGGATCAGTTGCCTCGCGCAGTGCATAATCGATGCCTCGGGTACACCTGGCGCCTTCGGTATACAGAGTCTCTCCCTGCGAATGGATTCGGACGCTGCAGGAATACGGGCAGACAACGCAAATAACTTCTGTCTCTGTGAGCGGGGTGCTCTTTAAATCCTGGTTCAGACCTGAGCTCCGACTCGCCCCTGGAATCCGGCTCAGGGCAAGCATTCCAACGGTGTCTTCAGGCTCCTCTTCTCTCTGTCCTTCTTCGCCATCTATTCTCAGAACGCCGCTCTGAGGCAGGGTGCACAGATTACGGGCAATATTCAGGGAAACCATCTCTTGAGGCACTGCATAGGGTTTTTTGATGGTTGTTACCACGCTGCTTCTGTTTTTCAGAACAAAGACCGGATTTCTCAAAACCTTCTCCACCCTCACATATACCTTCACATCTTCCCCGACAGCTCCCGGATATGATCGAAATATCTGTGGAACGACACTCCGGATGTGCGTACCCGCCTCTATTCTCACAGACTTTTCGGGAGCTTTGAGAGCTCCCATGGCAAACAGCGCTGCATTTCTCCCTGCCCATTCCCCGTCGGCAGAGACCCAGTCAACTAGATCATATACCTGCACGAGATTCCCGCAGGCAAAGACGCCTTCAGTTAAGGTCTGCATGCTGTTGTCGACCACAGGCCCGCCCGTTTTCTCATCCAGCGTGATATTCAACTGCTTCACCAGCTCGATTTCCGGTATCAGACCGACCGAAAAGAGAACTGTGTCGCATCCAATAGATGACTCCTTTCCTCTTCCATCTGCTTTTCCAAACCGCACACCTGATACCCTGCTTTTCCCTTCGATGAAGGTGAGAGAGTTGTCAAGGTGAAGGGGAATCTGAAAATCCCTGACGCACTGCTGCACGTTTCTGTTCAGCCCACTGGGAAAAGTCAGCTTCTCTATCACTGCCCTCACTTCCATTCCTTCCAGAGTACATCGCCGCGCCATGATCAATCCAATGTCACCTGAGCCGACGATGACCGCTTGCCGCCCTACCAGAAGCCCGTCTATGTTGATGAGCCGCTGGGCTGTCCCCGCAGTGAACACACCCGCAGGCCTGAAACCAGGTATCCCGCTCTGCGCTCTTGTCCTTTCCCTGCACCCCATTGCGAGCACGATCGCAGTTGTCTGGATGCTGTGAATTCCAGATTCGGCACTGGCGACAGTCACCTTCCCGGTGTGTGAGATCTCCATTATCATCGAATCAAGCAGGCACTCCACCCCAGATCTCTCCAACTTCGAGATGTAGCGGTGCGCAAACTCAGGCCCGGTGAGCTCACTGTTGAATATTTTCAGTCCAAATCCCGGGTGTATGCACTGCTGGAGTATCCCGCCGAGAAACATTTCCCTGTCTGCGAGCAACACCTTCCCTGCTCCGGCTTCCCGGGCGCCGATCGCTGCGGCCATTCCTGCAGGGCCTGCACCGATCACGAACACGTCACATTTACCGTGTTTCATCAGTCCCCTGCCCTTTCAAATACCCGTATACTATGCGGGACTCCCGCCCATTTTTCAAAACATCCATTGGCCTGATGCCTGTCTCCCTGGTCAAAATCTCGATGATTCTGCTCATGTCAAATGCACCCTGGCAGCGTCCGATACCCGCCTTTGTCCGGAGCTTGATCGCATCGACGGTTCTTGCAGGTATCGGAGCGTATATTGCCTCGAGAATGTCCCCTTCGGTGATATTTTCGCATCTGCACACCACCCTTCCGTACCCCTGATTTTCTCTTAAAAGTGATTCTTTCTCCGTATCGCTCGCGTCCCTGAAGAGGGGGTTGAGTCTGTATGACCGGATTTTCCCATTGGCTTTCTTCAGGGTGATTTCACTGCCGATAAGGTCGACAACGGATCGTGCAATGGCGGGTGCTGCGCTCAGTCCTGGAGAGGCGATACCCGCTACATTGATCAGCCCTTCCACCTCTTCAGCTTTCTCAATGAGGAAATCCCCGGTGCTTGAAACTGCCCGTATGCCTGCGAAGCTTGCAATTATCCTCTCGGTGTCGATGTCCGGCACAAGTCTTCTCACATTCCTGCACACCTTGCGGTATCCCTCCGCAGTGGTGGACGTGTCTGCCTTGTCACGAATCACCACAGAATCCCCTCCGATGATACCGTTGCCGTTGGTGGTGGGAAATATGAGTATGCCTTTCCCGCCCGGAGTCGGTACCTGAAAACAGGGGCGTGAGACGATATCCCCCTCTGCCCTGTCAAGGATGTAATATTCGCCCTTCCTCGGAATGATGCAGAAGTTCTCTATGCCCGCCATCCGCATTACGTCATCCGCGTATACTCCAGCGCAGTTGACAACGAGCCTCGAGCGGTGCTCTCCAGAGGTAGTAATGACTCCCTCGATCCTTTTTTCTTGACGGAGAAGCCCGAGCACTTGTTCACCAAAGCGGAATTGACATCCGTTCATACTCGCGTGCTCGGCGCAGGCGATCACCAGACGGTGTACGTCAACGATTCCCCCGCTGGAAATGCAGAGCGCACCCACTGCCTTCCTGCTGATTTTGGGCTCTGAAACCCGCAGTTCAGGTGCCTTCAGTATTCTGAGCCCTCTGACGCCGTTTCGCTCTCCCTGTTCCAAAAGACGAAGGAGCACCCGGAACTCACTTTTTTCAAAGGCAATCACATAGATACCTGATTGGCGGAAGCTCACACCGAGCTCTTCACAGAGACGAGGAAACATTCTGTTTCCCTCTACGTTCAACCGAGCCTTCAGGGTTTCCGGCTCCGGGTCATGTCCTCCATGAATGATTGCTCCGTTTGCCTTGCTCTGGCCACCGCACACGTAGAGCGACCGCTCCATTACAGCAACTTTGATGCGGTAGACACTCAGCTCCCGGGCAATGATACTGCCCGTCATTCCTGCACCGATGATGATCACGTCATACGTGCTCATAGCTGTTTTTATTCTGGTTCCGGATGAAAGATAAAGTTCTTGAAAAAAGAAATAGTATTGTTATATTCACATCAGGTATTGTGATAATATAATCATACCATGAAAAAAATCACAGGACTTATGGTTGAGCCCGAATCAATTTCAGGGAGGTGACTCTTAATATGGCACCGAGAACACAGAAACGGTTCGATGGAAAGATTGCAATAATCACAGGCTCAGGTCAGGGAATGGGCAGGCAGACTGCTTTAGACATGGCGCAGGAAGGGGCAAAAGTGGTGGTTTCAGACATCCTACCGGAGCTTCTTGACGAAGTCAAAAAGGAAATAGAAGATGCGGGAGGTGAATGTCTGACGTGCATCTGTGATGTCGCATCGAGAGAACAGGTAGAATCCATGGTCAAAAAAACCTTCGACACCTACGGCAGGATCGATATCCTGATAAATAATGCCGGCCTTTTAAAAACAGGAAGAATCGAGGAGCTCACCGATGAGCTCATGAACCAGACCCTCGATATCAACGTGAAGGGAGTGCTGTACGCAATCCGGGCGGTTACTCCGATAATGAAGTCACAAAAGTATGGCAGGATCGTGAACGTAGCCTCCATAACCGGAAAGAGGGGTGACAATAAAACAACCATAGTGTACGGTGCTTCTAAGGGAGCGGTTATCACCATCACGAGGTCTGCTGCACGTGAACTCGCTTCCTACGGGATAACGGTAAACGCGATCGCGCCTCACGCGGTCATGACGACGCTGATGAGCTACTGGACAGAGGAGAGAAAAAGGGATGCTGCGGAGCTGATTCCTCTGAAGAGGCTGGGTACCGTGCATGACATGTCTTATTTGATGATGTTTCTCGCATCTGACGAATCTTCATTCATCACCGGTGAGTGTGTAAACATAAACGGCGGTTACTACATGGATTGATTCATTAGAGCGGGTAGCTCCCACAGAGACTCTATCTTCATATCCGGCAGGATACCGCTCACGTGATATGAGGAGTCCTGACAGGTGAACCAGCAAGCGAGCATACCTGAGATCTTGGCCCCCAATACGTCGTATTCGTATGAGTCGTCCACATCGAACAGAATCGTCGATATAGTTTCAGGGGTCAAATATACACTCCAATCCTGATGCATCAGATCAGTCTGTCCAGGGTCAGTCCATCCTCTGGGACGAACTGCCGCCAGTAGTTCAGGCTTTCACTCATACGGTGAATCGTGTCATAGTTCATGTCCGTGTTCGCGGTGAACAGCTCAAAGGAGAGATAGATCGTTTCACACTTTGGCGGCATTCCCCCCTCCGATGCCTTTTCGTAGGATTTTGCAATCGCTCTGAGAACCCTGTCCCCTTTGATGATGCCCGTACGGTTGTGCAACTCTGTAAAGGGAGCGTGGTGAGAGGTAACGCCGTCCGTCTGCTGCATATGAATAATGGGTGAGTAGCATCCAAGCTCCTCGAGCCATCTGTAGGTATCCCCGTCTTCCTCACGGGTAAAAAGATAGGGATATCGATTCATCTCATTCTGGATCTTTTCAAGCAGTGTGTCCTCCCGGGAAGCTGAGCGCTCCACCCCACTGAAAAACAGGCGGTACGCAGATTCCGGACCAAGCCACAGGTTTTCCACCCACTCCCCTGCCCTGAACCTCCTCATACACTGACTGATTGTGCTCACCTCCGGGCGCTGAAATTTCTTCTGTCCCACCTGATGACCCAGATCGATCGTGATGTATGAAGGCTTTCCACAAAGGCGGTACAGCTCTTTGAGATACGTCTTTGACCCTTCGATGGTCCATGGGGGCTGATGAGGGGCATACATCTGCTCCACGCTTATGCTTACACGCCCCTGATCCCACGCATACTGAACAAGCTCCGAAAGTATCCCGATCACCCTCTTCATCGCCTCTTCGTACTTTCCCGGGTCCTGGAGCAGCTCATCTGGAAAGGCAAAAAAGGAGAACCCTATTCCCGCCCCGAGCCGTGATGCATGCTGTACGAGCTCCTTATGCCATTCAGCGAGCAATTTCTCCCGTATTCGACTGTCGTGGTGCGCAAATCCGACGGTTCTGTAGGTCTGATATCCTGTGTAGAAGTTCACCACTTTCAATCGATGCATTTTTTCGAGCGCCTGCACCTCTTTTACCCAGTCCTCCATGTACCCGCGGGTCGAGAAGAGGGGATCGAACTCGTTGTCGGTGCTTGCTTCGATGCAGGAAAAACCGATATCTTTTATTACCCTCATCCATTCAGAAGGCCGTACCCACCGCTTTATCGCGAAACAGTTGTCGATTACAAGATACATTTTTGGATAGCGCATATTTCTCCCCATTTTCTGCAATAAGTTGTATCCTCTGAGGATCAGCTCCCTTTCAGCACTTCCGGATTCACGATAAAATCCGGCTTCTCTCCCCTGAGGAGCTTAGCGACCTGTGCCCCCATGATGAGAGGAGCCTTCCAGTAGGCATTCCGGGTATCACCCGCCCTGTGGCTCGTGCACGTCACATTGTCAAGGCACAGGAGAGGGTGGCTCCCTGACACCGGTTCGCTCTCATACACATCCACCGCTGCACCGCTGATCCACTTCTCCTCAAGCGCCCTGGTAAACGCTGCAAGCTGTACAAGGCCTGCGCGTGCCGTGTTTATCAGATAGGCAGAGGATTTCATCAGCCGAAGCTCGCGCTCTCCAATCATTCCCATGGTTTCCTGCGTGAGCCTTACGTGCAGGCTGACGATATCCGACTTCCGAAGCAAAGTTTCTAAATCGACCGGGATACATCCAGCTCTCTCGACTTCATCTCCTGGAACATAGGGATCATACACGACTACGGATACATCGAAGGCACCGAGAGCGCGCGCAACGAGCCTTCCGGTTTGGCCGAACCCCACTATTCCGACCATCGATCCGTTCAGCTCTGGAATGAACTCGGTGTTGGAGTAATACTCACGCCACTTCCCATCCTTCATGGCAGCGTGCGATCGTGCAATGTTGCGGGTCTCTGCGAGCATGAGCCCGATGGTGTATTCCGCAACTGCCCTGGCGTTGTGATTTGGCGTGTTCAGAACTGCAATTCCACGCTCAGTTGCAGCGGTGACATCGATGTTTTCCACCCCCCCACGCGCAGTGCTGATGATCCTGAGCCTTCCCGCCCTGTCAAGAGTCTGTCTGCTGACAGGACAGATATGTACTGCAAGAATATCCACATCTTCGACGAGCAGGTGTAAATCAGGCGGGGGTGGCTCCGCTCCCGGGCCGTTCTCCTCTACGCTTCGCCAGGTCCTCCGAATATCACTTCTGTCCTTATTTTTGAACTCGGTTTCCACGACCTCGGTCACCGTTTCCCTGACTCCCTCTACACTGAACAGGTGCACCATTTTCGAGGTAGGCAGCAGAAGGTCGCCCACGGCAAGGCCTTTCATGTTTTCCTCCCCTTCTCACAGAAAATTTCAGTGTCAGTTGACCGGATGGAAAGAAATCACTTGAGGCTGTTCTCCATTCCCTTTGGAATTATGCAGATGAACTCAAGTGTTCCTTCTCCAGTATTGATGATCCTATGTTTTTCCAGGGGTAAAATGAGGATCGCGTCACCTTCCGAAATTGACACGACTTTTTCGTCACCCTCGATCTTTCCCTCCCCTCTGGTCACATAGACCTCGTGCTCAAATGAATGGCCGCTTCCAGTGGTAGTTTCCCCACGCGCGATCGTGAAGTACCTCATCTCAAACAACGGCGCTCCATCCTCCTCAGAAATGAGCCACCACACGGACGCACCGGAAGGTGTCTTCTTCTCTCTTGTTTTTATTCGGTTTGTCACGTACATATATTCCTCCCCTCAGTGATTATAGCTCCCCCCCCTCAGACTCGACGTGAAATCAATTGCCACACGGTCAGGGCTCTTCTCTTGAATGTCATGCAAAGGTAAAACCGGGAGCATCCGTAGAAAAGGAATTTTTCATTTTTTTCCACAGAATGGCGAAAGATGTGAAGAGACCGCTCTCAATTAATTGTTTACACTCCGGTGACTTCAGGAAGTATATTATCTTACATTTTTCTCGGAGGAAGATAAGGCATGAAGATCGGGATCCACATCACCCATGAGGCGGTTCATAAGATTGGCGGTATAGGCTCAGTAATAGACGGTCTGTGCACTGCGGATAACTACAAGTCCTACTTCGAAAAAACTCTCCTGTACGGCCCGCTTTTTTCCTACAGCGGTGATGTGTTCTCCCGCCTAGGGAAGGGGGGTGAGGTTCTCTATTCCAATCACGACAGCTATGATGCGGGGAGATACCACGACCTGTTCATGGAGCTCATTTCCAAATACCATATTGATATTGTGTACGGGAGAAGGACGCTGGTCAACGAATTCAATATCAACAAGATCAATAGCGTGGATGCCCTTCTGGTGGGAGTGAGCAGCATGCGAATGGATCAGGTAGACCTGTTCAAACACCGGTTGTGGGAGAAGTACGGCATAGAGTCGGACAGGTACTCTGATTGGGACTACGAGCAGTACCTGAGGATTGCGGTCCCCTATATGGAAGTACTGGGCATACTCTATCCAGGCAGGAAAAGGTGCATTCACTTTTCCCATGAGTATATGGGTATCGTGTCGGCTCTTGCCGTGAGCTTCGAATCTCCAGGAAATGTTGATCATAGAACGGTGTTCTATGCCCACGAGGTCTCGCCCTGCCGCGAAGTGGTGGAAAATCATCCCGGTCACGACATTTCATTCTACAATCTCATGAAGGTGAATAGAGAGCGGGGAAAGTTCTTCGAAGATGAGTACGGGAGTAAGAAGTCAAGTTATCGCGCTGAGCTGGTAAAGAGGAGCACGGAGTTTGATTACGTGTTTGCAGTGAGTGATATCATCAAGGATGAGTACCTGTACTTCGTTCCCTCCGCAGAGAAAAAAACGATAAAGGTGGTGTACAACGGAATACCCCTCCGTTACATCACCCATGAAGAAAAACTGCGAAGCAGAAAACTGCTTCAAGAGTACATAAACAATCTCTTTAATTACACACCTGATATCATTTTCACCCATGTAACGCGTCTGGTAATGAGCAAAGGTATATGGAGAGACATTACCTTTCTCTACATTCTTGACGAGCTCTTCCATAAAAGCGGGCTGAAGGGTGCGTTCATCCTCCTCTCCACGCTCATCGGAACAGGGAGAGAGCCATCGACTGTTTCCTCGATGGAAAAGGAATATGGATGGCCCGTGAGTCACCGTGAAGGTTGGCCGGATCTGGTCGGAACGGAAAAGGATATTTACAACTTTCTCTCCCTCTTCAATGCCCGTTCCAGAAGCATCAAAGGTCTTTTCCTCAACCAATTCGGTTTTGATAAAAGAAAATGCGGAGAACGGGTGCCGGAAGAGACGCGTTTCAGTGATCTCCGCATCGGCTCTGATGCAGAGCTCGGGTTTTCCATCTATGAGCCCTTCGGGATCGCACAGCTTGAAACTCTTCCCTTCGGAGGTATCGCAGCCCTCTCCTCATCCTGCGGTTGCTCCTGTTTTATCGAAAAGAAACTCAAGGATTTCTCCGGTAAGCTCTACAGTATTTTCGATTTCGTTTCAGGATCAGCACACATTTCCAACATATCACAGATATCAACAGAACAGAGATTTCAGCTCGAGAGGGAGCTTTTCAAACGCACAGCCAATAACTTTTTCGAAATGCTTCCGATGACAGACGAAAATAGGCTTGCCCTGCTCGACTCAATACAGGACAGGCTCGAGACTCTCGGATGGGAAAGCATTACCGCTTCGATTGATTTCCCCGGTCTGTGAGAATCCGCTACTTGATTTTTCTTCATGCCGGACGCATAATTAGGGAGAGAGTTGCCGGTAATACATTCTGCTCTTTTGCCCTGTTGCAGTACCTCGTGGTGAGAGAGAAAATGAAAAAAGTGCAATTGAAGTGACAGGATAGTCCTTTGGACCTGAAACTGACCATTCGTTCGAACCTTGGCCGCTGCAGGATGAAATGCGATGAGCAGGCACTCGAGAGTGCTGTGAAGATTGAGATTGCGACGGCCTTCAAGGAAAATCGTTGCTTTGATTTCTTCCCGGATGGAGGAGTTCTCAATGCAATAAGATCCGGTGATTCTCTCGACTCGCTCAATAAAAGATTTATCGAATTAAAAAATGACAGCTTCAGCCGAATCTCCGACGGGGATGTGACCGTTCAGAATCGTCTGATGAACAACTCCCGTCTCTCATCCCGTATCGTCCACGGGATGCGTATTCTGCATGCGGCGCTCGCCGAGCTCATGAATACCAGGCTCGAAAGCCGGCGGTTTGTCCTCGTGGAGGAAAGACCGCATGTACCGACCCTCTATTATTCTTCCGAGATGGATACAGTGATTTCCCATGTCGGGCATGGTCCTGTATGGAAGGAAATTCCGTCTGTGTATCTTTCCCTCAGCCTTCTTGATGTCATCGGTCCGGAGAGCATGAAGCTGGAAGTTGCGCTCTTCGAAGCCCTCAAGGCTGTTCTGCTCACTGAAGAACGCGCCATCGAAACAGGATTTTCCCATGTAGAAACGCTCAGTCCCGATCTGATGGATTTGATAAACCTCATCACCGAAGAGGTTCTCAGATCAGTCAGGGCCTTCGTCATTCCTTACGAGAAGGTTCCGGTCAGGAAAAAGCCCCGCAGGTTCTCATTGAAAACCCGTCTCACGCTGCTCAGACTGCTGGATGCACGTCTGTTCAGGGATGAAGCATCTTTCGACTATGCAAAAAACATGAAAGCAATGGCGAGCCTACAGCGTCTCGCACGCCACTATAAAAAATATAACGATGCCGATTCCCTCAGGGAAGTCGTCCGTCTGCTCGTTGCTGCCTCGGGTCACGACAACCATGAAGTGAGAAATCAGGCGAACATCATCCTGGAGCGGGTGTTTTCTCCAAAGGAGTTTGACGCACCCAATGCCACCCACTTCATTAATGTCACGCAGGGGATGGAGCAAAGGCTCAGCTTCGACCTCCCAAAGTGCAGCTTGGGCTATTTTCTGCGCCTCTACAGGACCGGCGGAACAGGAGAGTTCATCCTTCAAAAAGATCTGAAGTATGAGGACTTGGATCTCCTCTATGACGATATCACTCAATCGCATGTGGCATCTGTACACCTGAAGGAGCTCGGACATTACGACTACGTGCTGTTCCGGAGACACAGAAGAGGCGCCCAGTGGCTCAGTGGAAAAGGTATGAGCGGAAGGATAAATGTCATCCCTGATGTGAAAGGAGAGATAATACTCGAAATATTTCCCGACATCCACGGCCACACCCGACTCTACTGGAACAATACGGAGCAGCCGGGACTCGTTTACAACGAAAACGGTGAGGTTATCCGGCTTGGCCGCTTTTCGGACATCACTGCTCATCTCGAAGACCTTAAGCGCAGGTATTTCATCACCGCGGTCTACATTCTCGGCATTCAGAGGCGGGGAACGAACAGGAGTGACTGGGCTCCGGAGGCGACCTCACCCTCTCCTTTTTCTCCCATGAGCCTCACAGAGGTCGAGCCAGGGCTTGGAGGTGAGAAAGATTTTATCGAGCTTGTGCGAAGGGCTCATGAGCTCGGCATCAAAGTCATCATCGACATGGTGCCGCATCTTAACCGGAGAAGCGGCGAAGTCCCTGCAGAGTATGTGGTGCGATGCTATGACGACAGCGGTAATCTCGTGGAACGAGCGTCCACAGACGGACGGTATGGAAGCTGGAACGACGGAAAGCTCCTCAACTTTCGCAAGTTCGCAATTTGGAAGTATCTGTCCGACTCGATCTGTACACTTATTGACAACTACGACATCGACGGCATCCGTTTCGACTCTGCCCACGCCCTTCCCATCATGATGAAGAAAAATAATTACCCCTATATCTTCGGCAAAGTGCGAACACACGAGGAGCTGGTTGAGGGAACCATCGTCGTGAATGATAGGGAGGATGATCACTTCATCACCAATTCGTACTATGATTCGGCGTGCCGGGACATGATTGCGAATCCCTTTCATTACTACCTCGCCCTCGCCATTGAAAGGAAGCTCCGGGAGAGAAAGAAGAGTTTCTTCCTCAACATCGCGGAGTGTTACTGGGGACGCGAACGGGTTTTGACCCGCACCGGCATTATTCCCTACAACTCTGCGCTTTTTAAAATCTGTGAACAGATCATTCACGGAATCGTGGATGTCAGAGAAATCTACCATCTCTATGACAACTACTATCCCCAGGCTCTTCCAACAGGGACTGAACTTCTGGGAATACTCGGAAACCACGACGAGCGCAGAGCAGTCAACACCTTCGGGCAGAGGGGACTCAGGGCCGCTGCAGTTCTCACTTCGTTCATGAGCAACGTCATCATGGATTATGAGGGGAGCGCAGAAGGAGAGGGCTGGAAGATCTACCTGGATAACATCTACGTGAACTGGAATCAGTTTGAATCTGCTGCTGACAGGAGCATCTCAGGATTCTACAGAATGCTCTACGCTTTCCACAGGGAATACAGGGGAAAGGGATATCTCATATGGGCGGGAAGCTTTACCGTTGCCGCTGCCATGAAGTTCACGGAAAGCCGGATCGTCATCGGTGTATTCAACTTTTCAGACAGCACCCAAACAGTACAGCTCCAGTTCGACAACCCCTCTCTTCCCATAGATGATTGCGGGTTCTACAAGGTTTCTGATCCGTTGTATTCGCCGGTAACTGGAAAATATGGTTACTACACGGGGAAAGAACTGCGTGTATCCAGGCTGCAGACTGTCGTATCGTACACTGACCGGGTGAAGCTACTGCATCTACTGCCGGTGGAACACCCGGAAAAAATCTATAGGGAGTTTCTGAAAGAGTCCTTCAGGAGGCTTTTAACCATCAGTGATATATCACACTTCAATGCGTACTATGCGTACCAGGAAATCGCTTCCCATATAGAAAACTTCCAGACCTTTTCTCAATTCGTCAGTAAGCAGCTCGTACCCCTCTTCTCAGACGGCGACTTCTACACCCTGGAGATCGGACTCAAACGTGCGCTTTTCCATCTCTTCAATAACTGTGTGCTGCCCGGAGAGAGTATACTCGAGTACATCGACCGCCTTCTGAAGGATGAGACCGATGGGCTCAGGGAGCTCGGTATCAGACTCAAGGAGCACAACAGGCGAGGGTCTCTGGTGTTCATCTCTGCCGAGGCAGAGCCGTTCTCAAAAATTGGGGGCCTAGCAAACGTGGTATACGAGCTTCCCAGAGAGCTCAGAAGGCTCGGAGAAGATGTCTATGTGATCACTCCCTTGTACCGCCAGGGGGAAGAAAAATCAATGGTGAAAATGCGGAAAGCCATAAAAAAGTACAGGATCTCCTATACAGGCGTGAACGTGCGGTTCAAAATCCTTGAGAACGAGTACGTGGTGGGAGTGCATAGAGGCGAGGTGGACGGGATTCATTACTACCTTCTTGATCACCACGAGTTCTTCAACGGCCTGTACTGGGGCTACACCGCAGAGGAAAAGCTCCGCAAGCGCATCGCCTTCTCCAGGGCCTGTGCAGAGGTAATCACAACCTTCGGTCTTTTTCCCCTCTTTACCTTTACGAACGACGCGTTTGCCGGAATCTTCAACGGAATCGTGAAGGGAGATCATGTGTACCGGCAGAATCCGAATTTTGCCAGGACCAGCTTCATCCACATTCTCCACAACGTCGGCTGGCAGTACTTCGATGCCTATTACCGTTATGAGAGGGGATTCGACCACTTCAGGCTCTTCAACCTCCCAGATTTTCTTGCAGGTGATTTCCTTGACCCGGTCCATGGTGACAGGATCAACTGCATGGCAGCGGGGGTCAGGTTCGCAGACCGGGTCATTACGGTAAGCCCCTCCTATGCCGATCAGGTACAGATCGCAAGCGACGGGCTGGAATGGCTTCTCCATAACGTAAAAGGCATCAACAACGCCATTGGAAGGGATTTCTATCACAGAACAAGGAGCAGGTTCAAGGGTTCGGGTTTCGTGGACACACAGTATCCGCTGTTTCTCAAAAAGGTAGAGGAAAACTCTTTTCTAAAAGACACGGTGAAAACCAGATACCCTGAGCTCCTGAAGGGACCCCGGTTTTGCGAAACCGTGAAGGACATCGGACGGCGGGAGATCCTGACCCGCATGCGGAACAAGCTCCTCCTGCAGACGCAGCTCAACCTCACCGTCGATCCGGACAAACTGCTCTTTGCAATGATCCACAGAATCGTCGAGCAGAAGGGCTATCAGCTCCTTCTTGATGCGTCTGAGGGGATATTCAGATACCTGGGATTTCAGGGAGTGATCGGAGGTCCTGTTCCGTCGGGTGATCAGAAGGGAGAGGAGCTTGCCCGCGGGCTCATACAGCTCAGTCACTACTACCCTGAGAGCGTCTCGGTCAACATCGGGTTTGTGGACGTTGCTACTGCCCTTTTGAGCAGCGACGTGTTTCTCATGCCTTCCATGTATGAACCGGGAGGGATATCACAGCTCGAGGCCTTCGCCTGCGGCTGTTTCGTGGTTGCCCGTGCCACAGGAGGTCTGAGAGATACCGTCCGGCCGTTACGAATCAAGGGACGCCATATCGAGGGGAACGGATTTCTCTTTACCGACTACTCCTCTGAGTCCTTCTACGACGCCATGGCCCGCTGCTCGGCGTTTTTTACGAAATCCAGTGAAGAAGAGATTCACCAGGCACGCCATAAGGCCCAGAATTCGGTGTACTATTGGGACAGATCTGCACGGGAGTATATCAAAGAGATCTACACTCTCAAGGAAATCATCCGGGTTATCTGAGTGCATTCTCAGCGCTCCTGCACCAGGCATGATACACACAGAGAATACCGGCAGTGTGTTATACATCCCTCCATTTCACCAGTTCGGGATGGAGAATGCGTATGTGCTCATCGGAGGGAACCAGACGAACGCGTATGCTCTGAATTCCGGAGTAACTCAGAATTACGCTCCCCTCGTATTTTCCGGTTTTATCCTGGTACTTCTCGGTGAATCGCAGCGGTACGGTTTCGAAACTCCCGTCTCTCTCTCTGCTGCAGAAGAGTTCCACATCTAAGAGCGCAGAATCGACTTCGTCCAGGTGGACATAGCACTCGATGTGCACCTTGTCATTGACAAAGAGCAGCTCCTTTCCATCCAGATCTGTGAATACATCCTTTATGTGTATCTTATCCCAGGAATTCTTTATCGCATCCGCTCTCTTTATCATATCCCTGAGAGGTTTCGCCTCATTTGCGAGAAGGCTCTTCATCTGTGTAGCCGCAGGTATGTAGAACCGCTGGACATATTCGTCCAGCACTCTGTTGATATTAAACCAACGGAATATGCTGTGTATCGATTCCTTCATCATCGCTACCCATTCGCGGGGGATATCGAGCTCGTCACGGTCATAATAAGTGACAGTGATCTCCTCCTCCAGCAGGTCATAGATCTGGTTCGCCTCAGCCGTGTCTCTCAGTTCGTTCTCTGAATACGCCTCTCCAGCTGTTATTGCCCAGCCGTTCTTCCTGTTGTACGCCTCAGCCCACCACCCGTCAAGCACGCTGAGATTCAGCACACCATTGCTGCCCGCCTTCATTCCGGAGGTACCAGAGGCCTCAAGCGGTTTCACCGGGTTGTTGAGCCACACATCCACACCCTGCACCAGGTACATGGCGGTGTCTCTCGTGTAGTTCTCTATGAATATTACCCGGTCCTCGACACCGGATTCTCTGGCAAAGTCCAGAATCTCCTTTATCATATTCTTTCCCGCGAAATCCGCAGGATGCGCCTTCCCTGCAAAGATGAGCTGCACCGGTCTGTCTTTGTCGTTAAGAATCTTCTTCAAACGATCTCTGTCTCGCAGGATGAGTGTCGGTCTCTTGTAGGTCGCAAACCTCCTTGCAAACCCGATGGTGAGATAGCGTGGGTTGAGCATTTCCTGTGACTTCTTGATTCGTATCAGAGAGTATCCCTTCTCTATGTACTGCTCTTCCACGATTTTCCTCAGGTAGAGTATCATCTCCCTTTTTCGTTTCAGGTGGGTTTCCCACAGCTCCTCGTCTGGAATGCTCAGGATTCGCTCCCATTTCTTCTCCGACCCTTTTTCATAGATATAACCGGTTCCCAGGGAGCGCTCAAAGAGCTCCCGAATTTCCATTGAAAGCCATGAGTAGTGCACACCATTCGTGATGTTGATGATGGGAATCTCGCGTATGTCCTTCTGTGGAAAGAGCACGTTCCACATCTTTTTGGATACCTCGCGGTGGATCGCTGATACCCCATTCACATACCTTGAAAAACGGATCGCGAAGGCGGGAAGCCAGAATGTCGCTTCCTCGGTGCGCCTTCCGTATCCGAAAAACTCTTCGAAGTTGAGACCGATTTCTGAGATCTCCTTCCCAAGGTACTTTTTTATCATCTCTTGGGGATAATTCTCGTTTCCTGCCTCAACCGGTGTATGTGTGGTAAAAATGGTGCTATTTTTAATAATCGCCTGCGCTTCTTTGAAAGAGTACTTTTTTTGGTTGATGAGCTGTCCGAGTCGCTCGAGAATGAGAAAGGCCGAATGGCCTTCGTTGATGTGAAAAACATCAGGCCGGATTCCCACCTTCTCGAGAACACGGATGCCTCCAAAGCCGAGCACCATTTCCTGCATGAGCCTGGTATCCTTTTTCGCCACATAGAGGTGATCTGTGATGCTTCTGAACTCAGGAGGATTCTCTTCTATATTGCTGTCGAGCAAAAGAAGCCTGGTCTTCCCCACGCGGATGTACCAGACCTTGAGCTTGACCGGCGTGTTCAGTATCTCCACAGTGACGAACACTGGGTGTCCCTCTGTGGTTTTCAGCTCTTTGATCGGCATATAGTAGATGCTGTTTTCCTTGTAGATCTCCTCCTGAAGCCCGTTCAGATTAACTCTCTGGATGAAGTAACCGTACCTGTACAGCAGGCCCACACCGATGAGGGGAATCCCCAGATCCGAGACCCCTTTTAGAAGGTCTCCGGAAAGTATGCCAAGCCCCCCCGCGTAGGTAGGAATCGACTGGTGAAGACCGTACTCCATGGAGAAATAGGCAATGTTCACATTTTCGAAAAGTGCAGAGGGCTTCGTCTTATTCTTCTCATAGCTCTCGTATCTTTCCCAGATTTTTTCCAGATCGTAGAGAAATGAGCGGTCTTTTGACAGCTCAGCGAGCTTTTCTTCAGGGATTGAATGCAGAAATGCGATTGGATTGAGGTTCACAGACTTGAAGAGAGTAGGATCAATCCGGAAAAATATCTTCATTCCTTCCGCATCCCAGAGCGTCCAGAGATTATAAGCCAGATGAATGAGTTTTCGCAGGTTTTCCGGATACCGTGGATACACGAACATGTTCTTCAGTAACATCTCACACTCCTGTCGCACACTCAGAGGAGATTATCCGCAGGAATATACTATCGAACAGCGTTTTTATCAATAGAACTTCTGCTCTTTTCAGGAAGCTTGTAGAAGGTATCAAACTATGATGAATGAAGCTCCTCCACAGTATCCGGGAAAGACAAATTATTCTCTTTATGAAAGTCCAATGCGCCATATCCTTAGTGAATAGCCGAAACATAAGCGAATATCTGCTGCAGTTTGTTCTATGGGAACTATCTATGGGCCTTTAGGTTTTGCCCTTTGGATTGTATGAAAACTTTCCGCAGTAATGGGTATATTTTTCCAAAAAGAAACATACACCCTGAATTTATGAATGTCCTCAACACCCTCACAACAGAACTTTAATTTTTTATTTCTTATTTCCCACCATCTTTTTTGTCTCAATTATGTATGAGTTCATTTCTTTAATTTGATCGCCGGATCTGTTTCTGACTCGTCGGTTCAAAGAGATTCCATGTCACATCCTCGGTAATGTTTCGTCTTACAAAGGCAAAATCACCTTCTGACACAGCGATATTAAAATCTCTCAGAAGCAGCTTCTTCGGTGTGTTCCCGCAATCTTCACGGGCTATAACTTTGCCCATTGATACTTCTCCGCACTCGGACTATCCATTTCTTTCGTTTGCATTGATTCTCACCTTAGTGACCTCAATATCGAAATGGTGAATATTCTTCTTTCTATCAAGCGACTCATAATGTCGTATGACAGCCTTATTACTCAAAAATGCCTGGACAAAGGTAACGTACACTCCACATTAAACGATCTTTTAGCGAGGCTCGATTCGTACGAATTCTAACCCACCTCTACAAACGCCGCGAGCTTCGCGAGTGATGACCGCCAGCCGGCTTCGTTGTCGGCGGATGACAGCCCGTGCTGTAGCCCGTCGTACACGGCGAGGACATCAGTGCCATAATCTGCGTCGGCGAGCGAGATTGTAATTGTCATCTGGCCACGAATCGCCGGATCTGCCGTCTCGAACTCGACCACTTCTATGACCTGCTCGTTCGGCACGAGCTTCACGAAACGGTCGTGGTACGTGTCGGTGTGTGCAGTCGTCTTGCCAGTCCCAGTTGGCGCATCATACGTAAGCGAGATCCGGAAACAGCCACCTTCGCGGGGGACGAACGCATGTACATGGCTCGTCATGCCTGTTGGCATCATCCATGTCGCTACCGCGTTCGAGTCGACAAGCGCGCTGTAAGCCCTCACGCGCGGCAATTTCGCATGGCGACGTATGCGGGTCAAGTTTTCACTCATAATTTTCTTTGATGACAAATTACTCTATCCCTTCATATGCTCTCCTAAGACCTGATATGTCTATTTTTTTCATCTGCAGCATGGCCTTCATAACCCTCTCAGTTTTCTCGGAATCGTTATCCCGCAGCAGTTTTTCCAATTCATCAGGCACAACCTGCCAGGATACACCATAGGGATCCTTCAGCCAGCCACACTGTTCTGCCTCAGGAGCCGCTGTGAGCTTTCTCCAGTAATAGTCTACTTCTTCCTGGTTCTCGCAGTGCACCATGAAAGAAATTGCTTCGTTGAAAGCAAAACCATGAGAGCGAGCGCTGTCCATAGCCGCAAAATCCTGCCCTTCAAGTGTGAAAGCAGCGTGCTTTACTGTCCCTTCTCTGTCAGGTTCTTCACCTTCGGTATAGAGGAGAATGGCGCCGACTTCCACAGTACGGAACACCGATGCGTAAAAATTGACCGCCTCTTCCGCTTTGCCGCAGACATCACCCACAAACATGAGCGTCGGAGTGATTCTCTGTTTTATTTCGTGTTCGCCCATAAACATCACCTGCCACGAAAGCCCATATTTATCCTGCGCCCATCCGTACTTTTCGCTGAACGGATACTCGCCAAGCTCCATGAGCGCAGTGCCGTTTTTAGATAGTTTTCCCCACAGCGTCTCGACTTCTTCCTTGATGTTGCAAGCGATCAGAAACGATATAGATGGATTGAACTTGAAAAGCAGACCTGCACTCATGAGTGTAAACTCCTGCCCTGAAATTTCTATGGCAACAATATCAACCGTGCCCGAAGGCGTGTCATAAAGCGTAGTTGTGTCCTTGATTCTTGATGTGTCATCAGAAGAGCCGAAGGAGTCGTTAAACACAGCTGAATAAAACTCAGCCGCCTCCTTCGCCTCTCTTTCGAACCATAAGTATGGAGTGATTTTTTGCATATGTTTATGTCTCCTTCTTCATACTTTCAATTAACGAGTTCAATATTTTTAGATGGAGCGCCCACCTATTCATTCCATACGGTTACATGTTAACCGGCTGCAACATGCTGACGCGGTTACCTTCAGTATCAGTGAACGAAACATACTGTCCCACGCCCGGGATTTCTGTCGGTTCACCAAGAACTTTGCCTCCAGCGTCTGTGACTTTCTTTATCGCTTTTCTGATGTCATCCACGGCAATCACGACAGATGGATGCTGTGCAGGCCAATCCGGGTTTTTGGGAAAGAAGCCGCCATTGATAGTGCCTGGCGTCCTTACCATTCTGTTTTGGTCAGTTTCTGTTGTAGTGGCAAGAACATAGTCACCCATCTCTTCACCCAGCTTCGCCATCTGCCAGCCAAAGACCTCGGAGTAAAATTTCGCCAGACGCTCGGGGTTATCATACGGCATCTCAAAGTGCACAACCGGGTTCATTTGTATTTTTTTGGTCATTTTTTGTACCTCATTATTTTTAATTACGGGATCCCATCCTTTATTCACCTTTCGATAATGGCATACTATTTTCGTGCCTTTTCCTTCATCTCTTCCGGCATCTTTGATTCCTCCATATAAAGAATTTCCCAAATATGACCATCAAGATCCTGGAAAGCACGGCCATACATCCAGCCGTAATCAGTTGCTTCTCTGTATTCACTGCCTCCAGCAGATACAGCACTGCTTACTATCCGATCCACCTCTTCTCTGCTGTCCGCTGATAGTGCAACAAAAACTTCCGTGAATTTTGAAGCAACGGCGATTTCTTTTCCCGGGATAAACCCCTTGAAGAAATCTTCAACCAATAACATTGCATAGATATTTTCACCAATAACCATGCAGGTTGCATTTTCATCAGTGAATTGAGGGTTGAATGTAAACCCTAAATCGGTAAAAAATCCTACCGCTCTGTTTAGATCTTTCACAGGTAAATTCACAAATATTTGCTTTGCCATATTTTCCTCCAAGATAGTGGATAGCTTTCATGATCCTTTGCAAATCTGTTATAGCTTGGCACCCACCTTTATCCTACGAACCCTCATAGTATGAGCCCTCTACAAATTCAGCTATCCACGCTTTATAGGTTTCCTGTTCAAGCACAGTATTCTGCACCTTGAATAAAACCATAAGTGTTTCCATGGGTTAAGCAATAGAATCATTTCGCTATTAATACAAAAAGGGTGCATGTATTTTGGCTGAAATTAAGGACATGAAAAATCGTACATAGAACATTTAAAAAATAGAAGTACCTCAGAGGGGCTATTGAAAAATGTTCCATTTTTTGTTTAGGTTGTGATAAAACCTTGCTTGTGTTATGTCCCTTAAATATCTTTACACAAGTTTGGAATTATGGTATAATAAGGCTGTCATATACTGAGGAGGGACAACTATGGCAGCCAGAAATGTCGCACGAGCGGTCGTATTGAGTGATGAACAGCAGAAACAGCTTGAATCCTTTGCAGCTTCGCGGAGTCTCCCACATGTGCAGGTGGAGAGGGCCAAGATCATTTTGAAAGCGGCATCAGGAATGCAAAACATCCAAATTGCCGAAGAGCTGTCGACATCCCGGGAGACGGTGGGGAAATGGCGCAAACGCTTTGTGGAGCGGGGAATCGAAGGGTTATACGACGAGCTTCGCCCGGGGCGGCCTCGAAGCATAGAGGATGAACGACTGGCAGAGTTGATCCAAAAGACGCTTCAGACAACACCCGAAGGGTCTACCCACTGGAGTTGTCGAACGATGGCTGAAGCGATCGGAGTATCGAAATCAACAGTACAGCGGATATGGAATAGCTTCGGGTTGCAACCCCATCGGCAGCGACATTTCAAGTTATCCAACGATCCGTTCTTTGTGGAGAAGGTACGGGATATCGTCGGGCTGTATTTGAA
>Ga0180438_10001131_pt1 | contig 48234 bp, 80 predicted proteins | sample SS_ome_12_FD_132455 | JGI IMG/M metagenome (GOLD analysis project Ga0180438, IMG submission 132455) | Hypersaline lake sediment archaeal communities from the Salton Sea, California, USA - SS_3_D_2 metaG | ecosystem: Environmental > Aquatic > Non-marine Saline and Alkaline > Hypersaline >...
ATGCTCAGATCCGTGTGGGAACTCCAGAAAAAGGATTGAATTCCTTATAATTAATAATTTATGAAAATTCGTTATTAAATTATTAATTAATTAAATACCTTTATATATATAAAAAACAATGTTAAAATTCCCGTGGTTTGGGTTTACAGTATAACGTTCACGGCTACCAGCGAGCAGATTCTTCGTTACATTAACCCAAACCCTCAAACCCTTGCTGGTAGCCAATCATTAGCAATAAATGAGGTGCTTGGACATGCTTGTTAAACCCGACACAGAGGAACCCATCGACATTGGGTACTTGCGATCACTGGATTCAAGGGATCTGGAAATCGTGCTTAAACATATCAACGTGACTACAAAGGAAATCGAGATGTTCACTTCATCAGCACGGTCATTACAGATCGTAGAGGCTATTGACCCCGATATACTGATGAAACTTGAGATGGATCATGCCACCCTGAAAGGAGTGGAAGGGGCTATATTCACTGTACTATCAACAAGGGCACACAAGATGCTCAAAGCAATCATGAAGAAACCAATGGATCCAGAGGAGGAGGTGGTTTAGATGGTCAATTTCAGTGAGGAATGGGATAAGCTTAAACCAGACCGCCTCGTGGTTGGTGCTAAACTCACAACCTTCCGTGGATACACACCACAAAAGGAGACGTACTACCTTGGGAAACTCAACAAGGGTGACAACATTTTACTCAAGAAGAAAATCATAGCATTCTGCAGGTTGATCCACGTCCAAGTGGAAAGGTCACATAACCTCGATTTGGAGTTCTGGAAGTCCGATACATACCAACACTATACAATGACAGATATCGACAAACTCATGTACAAATTCTATAAGAACAAGAACCCAATCGGATTGGTTCTTACATACGAGATCACTGGATTAAACGAGGTGGAGTAGATGACACAATATGAATTAGTAAAAGGAAAAGATTGGAGTACGAGGACATATCAGCCACCAAACGGAAATTCATATGAAGTAGAATTCGAGGTGTATGATTCTGAAAAAGATGAAACATACTATCATTACATACCTCTGGAGGAATTGAAAGAAATAGTAATTCTTGCTTACGAATTCATGCACGATATGGATATGAAATTCGTTGAATATGAGAAGGAGTGAGAAAACATGGATAAGAAATTCGAGAAGGAACTGGAAGGAATTGCGGAACGGTGCGGTCTGACACTCAAGGAGTTCAAGGCCGAGATGAAACCATACATGGACAAGGGGCTGAACGAACAGAACGCTGCCATCATGGTCCAGGGGAAGCACGGGACTGCCATGCGGTCCATCCCAGGAACATACCACATACTCCCCATGCTCGTGTCCGAACCCGTGGAGAAGATCATCACACGGGGAGGAGAGGAAGTGGAATCAGAAGTGGTGAAGATCACCGGACTGTTCCACGGACCAACCTCAAGAGGCGGAAAGGATACTGCGTTCATAACAACCATGTCCCTGTGGGATGAGAAGATCGGGAAACTGGATTCGATAAGACAACAGGAGTGGAACGTGTTCAAGGGATACCTCAACCCTGCACGTGGATCGATCGGGATCGGGAACGATGCTGAATTCCAGGAGGATCCAAGCCCACCGGACCTGGCTGACTGCCTCAGAGAGATGAGCCAGAACGCCGTGGCCCCCAACGATCTGTTCACTCAGAACGAACAGGGAGAGTACATCCATGATCGAGAGGATGTGCTTGTGTTCGGACTCGTGAACAGGGTACCGGAGGATGGAGAAGGGAGAAAACCCATAGAGATCGCATCACTCGGAGGGTTGGGTGTCACAGTATGGCCCCCGTTCGAGGGAGAGTTCCCGCCCATCGAGGAGGCCACCATGGTCCTTATCTACGGATACCACCAGATCAAGAACGGCGGGGAGTCCCACATCAGCACCAAGCTCATATTCGAGGTTCCGCAGGAGTGATCGAGTGGCGGGACTGATCGGAGCTCCAAAACAGGCAACTCAAGGTGGATCCGGAGTGAAGAAGAAGAAGGATCCAAAGCCCTCATCCAAGATGAAGCTCATCGAGGGAGAAGTGCCCAGGTACCGTGGAGATGTGGAGGTGGATCTGGACGCGGATGTGACCGAACCAGTGGTCGTCCTCGTCCAGTCCGGTCCAGGACTTGGGAAAACACACTTCGGATTCACCTTCCCCAACGTTGCATGCTGTGACACGGAGATGAAAGGGGAGAAGGTGTGGAGGAAGTTCTACCGTGGAGAGGCATGTGCTTACAGGATTGGTTCTGATGGTATCGAGGAGTATGAATGGGATACCAAGACCATAACACCATCAGAATCAAGACTGTCCCATGCAAGTGATTGGGGAGAGGTTGCTGCGTTCTACGACAAATACTCCAAGGATGACTGGTGCAGAACACTCATGTTCGACTCGGAATCGGATCTGCGTGAGTATGCCGAAACATGGACACTCAAGGAAACTGGCCGTGCATCCCTCTACGGGGGGGATGACGGATCCAAGAAGGTCAACTACGCACTGTGCTTCGGCAAACTCAAGTACATCCTGTTCCACGCCAAACGGCTCGGGAAGAACCTGGTGTACACAGCCAAACTCAAACCCAAATACGTGAACGACAAGGCAACGGGTGAGATGATCCATGACGGGTACAGCAAACAGATGTTCTACACAGGGTATGCAATCGAGTTGCAGTTGGGGGTTTATAACTCCAACCTGGAACTCCTATACCCCAAACACATCTTCGGCAAGGTATTGAAGTGTGAGAACATGAGGCCGGATGAGTATCCACCATACCTCATCGAGTGTAACTACCGTGGAGTGATCAACGAACTGGTCAGAGGAACACCGTGGAAGGGATCCGATGACGACTTCATCAGAGAAGTGATCAAGCCACGAATGGATGAGATGGGGGTGCAGAGGTGATTGAATTGACAGAAAAAGTGAACAAGAGAAAGAGGAAAACGATGTGGAGAGAAGGTGACTGCCGGTGTCCGTACTGCAACACGGATCATGCCGATTCCCTGGAAGGGGATGAAGTGGATTTCGAGTGCAGTGTATGCGGACACCACCTGTTCGTCAAGAGGAGAACCAAGACGATCACAGAGTACCTGATACTCTCCTGAACACACACGATCCCGATGGGGCAGCGATTAGGGTTGCATACTCATGGTAGAGTCTACCATGAGAGCCCCCGCTCCCGCCAGTCCGTACATGGCCCTGGTCCGTACAAGGCTGGTGGGGGCGTTACATTCGCAAAAACTATGGGGCCATTTACCGGAGATACCTCCACTGGTTAAATCAATGGTGAAAGGGATTTGTGGTACCGCATGCTCCCGATGAGAGTTCGGCAGAACTCAGGCCCCACCTATAACATGGGCAGGTGGTTTAGTATGGGCAATGACGCACCCATTCTAGAAGCGGTGAAACTCTGGTTCAAATCCAGACCTGCCCACCAATTCGGTCAATAAAAGAGGGATGTTTATGAGTTACGATGGACAAAATGATGAACCGCCTGAACCATACAGGATAGACATGAGCACTGGTGCGATCAGCTATGTATTCTGGATCAACGAATACAAAAAGAGAGTATCAGGAGTTGCCTATGCCAATTTCAAGGAGGGAAAGAGAAAGGTAACTGCCAGATCCAAGTGTTCTCAGATGGATATATGGGATCCATGGACGGGTGTATTGCAATGTAGAACAAAACTGGAGAACAAACTTGGTATAATCAAGGTTGATGGGGAGAGAAGGGGATGGAATAAACTGAAGAATTATGTCAAGTCACCGTTCCTTGAAAGGTATGAGAAACTTGTTGCCGAAAAGAATATGGAAAAGGAAATCACCATATCCAGAGAATTGCTGGAACGGAACGGATACACGGTGAGCAAATGAGCAGATCCATATTCGATTCTGTCACACACTACACCATGAAAACGGGTCTGTACATAGTTCCATCCGCACTTGAGAGGTTCTGTGCGTCCATTGGAGGGCATATACTCAACCTGGCAAACATCGATCACAAGATGTTCCTGAAGGGTAGAATTCCAATGAACTTCAGAACACATGTCATATACATAGCACACTCGGGGTGGACCAAATCAACCTATAATAGACTGTTGTTAAGGGACAAATACGGCCTTCTCTGGAACGATGATGCGTTCATGCCAGTGGATGTCCACACCACGTTCTCCAAGGCAGCGTGGCTTGGAACAGTAAGGAAGAACGAGAAATCCGGTGACATGGACACATGCGATGGTGTGCTTACGCAATACAAGCGGGGGATAGTCGGGGCGGATGATTACCAGGCACTCAAACTCATGCTTGAGGGGGAAGGAATCGATCAGGACGAGGCAGCACTGTTGAACGCACTCGACACCGACCACGCTATCAAGAACCTGTCCATGAAGAAGATCGTCATCAACAATATAGGAATGTCACTGTGGGCGGGTATGCGACCGTGCAAGATCGATATGTCCAAGTCGGGGTTCGCACGTAGACTGTCGATAGGATACTTCACCCCTAACAGAATGGAGGCACGAGTGTTCAAGACACTCGCACGGAATGAGATTGAAGCCAACTACGACCTCGAATTGGAGGGTTATGAACCTGTCATGCTGAACGAACTCAGGGACACTTACGATATGATCAAGGAATGTGGCGTGTTCGATCTGAAGGATCACCTCGGGGAAGTATACGAGTTCCTGAACCAGTACGACATCCCCCACTTCGAGGAGAATATTTACAGAGGATTGGCAATAGGGTTCTCTGTCGCACAGGGGAATTATCCAGATATCAAAGTGGATAAGAGGTGCAGGGAGTTGATGGAATCTGAGATCCTGAACAGGGAGATAATGAAAACCGATCACGAGAGGATGATGTTCTACAAGATCCTCAAGAACGAACCGGACCAGACTATCAAATGGAACACACTCAAACGATTCCTCATAAACTACCTCCAGTACAGGAACCAGGACGCACAGATGGCTATCGTAAACTCAAAGATGAACGGGATAATGGAAGCGGATGGGACGGGGAACCAGAAAACCCTGACACTGGATTGGGAACCATCTTACCTTGAGGAACTCAAAGCTGATGAAGATGTCATAACGTCATTGGACGAAAAAGAGGCTATCAAATTGAAGATATGGGAGGATGAATGATGCCGAGGATCAAGACCAAATACAGAACACCAATATCACTCAACCTATCCACCGAGATAGTGGAACAGTTGAGGCAGACCAGCAACGCATCCAATGTGGTGAATGATATACTGATCATGCACTGTGAACGGATCGGCACACTGACCAAAGCGGATAAACGGAACCTGATCAGAGAGGAGTTGAGAGAGTTCGCAATGAACGATCTCAAGAAACTGATGAAGGATGCTTACGATAAGATGATAGAGGAGTTTCTGGAGGATTAGGTATGATGAGCAAGGATGAGGCATGGAAGTGGATATCTATCTCCATAACAGTACTGTACGTACTGTTTTTCACGCTTACATATATGGTATTGAGGTGAGAATATGGTAGAACAAAAGGAAATCAAGGATAAAGATCCGTACATGTTCAAGAGATCATGTGAGGAAAGATGGCATGTGAGGTTCGACAGTGAAAAACTGATCGCACTTCTGAAATCGCAGTGCAGGATCAATGATGATGTTGTGCTCATGTTCAAACATAATAACATCATCGTTGAGATGGTGGATCTTGCCCACGTTATGATTGCAGTGACCATCATGGAGGACGGGTATAAAACTGATGTCATAGATGGGTTCAGAATGGTCATCACCAAGAAGGTAATGAAGGTGCTGTTCCAGGCGAAGACCAGGGAATTCCTGTTCGAGTTCTGGCTGGATAATAACAGGGAAAGGGTCAAGATCAGCTGGAACGAGGAAGGGGAGAGTGTCAGTTACAAGACGTTCGCCACCACTCCCGCCGAATACTCCAAACCAAAGATCCCGTTGATCGAAATGGATGCGGAGATATACCTTGTCGCCAAGACAACGAAAAGACTGACTATCATGGCCTCCCATACCAGCGATTATATCAGGTTCGAGAAGTATGAGGAAGGGAACAAGTACGTCCTCCGAGCGGGTGTTGATGGGGATGATATGATAATCAACCACGGAACGGATCCAGTCAAGTTCTCTGACATAACCGCCAAACATAACATGGTCTATGCCAACTACAACATCGACTATTTCAAGGACATACTGAACTCGATCATAGATGTGGAACGGGTGCTGAGAGAGGTCCAACCCGTCCAGTTCGAGTGGAAAACATCGTACCCGTGCAGGGTTACAGTGGTAATGAGAGGGTTCTCGATGTCATACATGATGGCTCCGAGGATCGAATCATCATGAGGTGGACTAGATGGGAGCAAACTTTGGATTCATCAAGATGAAGGAATTGGGAGATTGCGGATTCTCCAAGCTCGACCAGACATTCAAGGAAATGCAGAAGGAAGCAACATACTTACACGAACACGAATACAGTGGCGACTGGAATATGTGCTCGGGTCTGCATTGGACAAGTTACCCAGACACGATCAAGACCGAAAGTGAACTTGAGGATTGGGCTATGGATAACTGCGAGAAATGGGATAACGCAATAGCCATGTTCTTCCAGGGATCATGGTACATAGCAGGATGGAGGGCGGAGTGAATGGATGAATTTGAACTGTGTCCGTACTGCGAAGGAGAACATATTCAGAAGGATCTAGACTCCGATTATGTTTACTGCAAAGACTGTGAGAAAACATTTTCGTATCAAGAAATAATCATAAAAGGAGTGGAGTGAATGGAGTACGTATGGTGCTGTGATGAGGATGATGAGGGGTTGTTCACTTTCGAGGTGTACGACAGTCGGAACTACTTTCCAGAGGACGATGATGTTGAAGGGTTCCTTCACAAGTACGGTACTATATTCATGCTTGAAACGATGGAGGATGATTGAGATGGAACTAACAGATGATAAACTGATACTCCACGTAACCTCGATAGGAGGGTGCATACGGAGAGAGATGCTTGAACTGCACAACGAACCCGTCCAGGACTTCTATTACCATTCAACCCTGGGGAAGTATGTACATTCCATGATGGAGAAGGCACTGATCCACTTAGCCGAATATGAAGAGATGCTGAACATTGACGAAGTGTTCGAGGAATCACTGGAGGAATTCGGGTCGTTCGGCATGGATTACAAGCACGAGATAATGGAACGGGTTCTCAGAGGTTGGAAATGGCTCATAGCCGAACAGGACAATCTCAAAGGGAATATAATGGAAGTCGAGAATACGCACTACTTGCCCACCGGATTCGTCATAGATGGCAAGGATGTAGTGATAAGTGGCACTCCGGATTTGATCATAATGGACAACGTGCCCACGATCATAGACTTCAAATCCGGCAAGTCACGGAACAAAAAACAGGCGTGGCAAGTGGCTGCTTACTCTGCCATGCACATGAACGATAACCATGAAGGGGATGAACTCACACCCGAGTACAGGGCACGTATAGTGTACCTGGGGATAGAACCGAGGGTGAAGTTGCAGAAAAACGGGAAAGTGCACAAGTACCACGAACGATCATTCACTTTCGAGGATCTCAAGAAATACGTCATGGAATGGCATGCAGAGAAGTGCGATTACATAGCCAGAATCAAGGAATCGTACCCGGAAGTACCTGATCCATACGAGTGCTCTGACTGCTACTTCTGTCCATACAGGTCATTGGACTGGGGTCAGGACTTTGGAGGAAGGTGAGTGAATGACAAGACTGGACCCATCCAACTTCGTGGAAAGGAGGACAAGGAATGACCAGAAGTTGTGAGGATTGCACTCATTTCAAATTACAACCGGGAAGTTGTCACGGGGAATGTCATGTGAAGGCAGATATCGGAGCTTATAATAATTTGAGGACATGCAAGGATTTCCGAATCCGTGTAAAGGAGGACGGTGAGTAAATGAATGAAGCGTGGATAACATATTATGATAGTTTGACGGGTTACGCAATATGGCATGAGAGGTGTTTATTTGACTGAAACACCCAAGATTGAGACTTGCCCCGATTGTGATGGTGATGGTGGTGATTTGGAAGCGGGGAGTTGGGTGTGTGAAACCTGCAACGGCAAAGGAACGCTTGAGGTCAAGAAGATGACTACTGAAAGGGATTGGAGGAAAGAAATAGAGTTTGCTATCAGTGGGGATTTCCCGCCATCAGAGTTAAAGGCACTTGAGAGTCTTGCAGATAGGATGGCAGATGAGATCGACCGCCTCAAGACCAAAATAAGATCATTGGATGAACTTATCGTTGAGAAAAATAAAGAGATTGATGATAATAGATCGTGGTATAAAATGTCTGAAGACGCCAATCATAAATTAGCGTCAAAGATTGTTAAACTGAAAAAGGAACGTGATGATTACAAATCAAAATGGAAAGATGCCGTGAAAGAAGGGATAGACCGTTCAAATCAGATAAGTGATGCCCGGTTCACCATCGAGGATATCGAGAACGCTTATTTTTCAGATGATATTAAGGATGATTGCTTTGAATGTGGTGGAACATCATTTGATGATTTAAAGAGAGAACTTCTCAAGGCAAGGGAGAGTGAGTAAATGGATAAGATGTCAGAATACCTTGAATTAGATAACCTGAGAAAAGAGTTGTCGTATGTGAAATATGAAGAACTTGGACTTAAATATCTCATACCATTATATAACGAGGTAATAGGAAGAATGAGAAAACTGGAGGAAAAGTAATGGGACAATTCAAGAAAGACGCTGTAATGACAATGATGCACATAATGTCGTTCACGATAGGTGAACCACAAGAACCAACTGGCGGGTTGCATGTGAAAGAGGACGCAGAAACACCAATGTATGGAATTCCTGCTTGGAAACCCGGAAAACACGTGAAATATCACCACTTCTGGATCGATGTGGCTACCGGTATGGGTCCACTGGACGTACAGACCATAATCGTTATATTCAGAAAGAACAAGGGATCCTATGACAAGCCCCGATTCTACCACCGGGACAAGTACGGTATCAGGGAGTGCCTGGTGTTTCATGACAAGAAACGCTTGGATCAGGTCCAGAAACGGAAGATAACCAAATGCAACGAGTGCGATAGTACCAAGTTGAAGATCCTGGAGACTGATAAGGGAGAACGGATATTCTGTCCGAACTGTGGATCCATTCAGAACCCAGTCGTGGACGAGAGATCGTTCGTGTCAAGTCAATGGGCACATAGATGGGAGATAAACATGGACACATTCATACAGTTCGAGTGCCAGTACTGTGCCAAGACCATAGAGGAATGTGACTATGCTGGTGAACACCCCATGCAGGAGATGGCACGGGACAAGTGCCCCGAGTGTGGTGGAGATAACTATATCAAGTGGGATGTCCAGTTCGACCTCAAGACCGATTGGCTGATCATGTGGTCGTGCAAGGACTGTCTACATAGAGAGGAAGTGGAACATCATGAGAAAGAAGTCAAGATCGAGGACTGTGAGACTGCCGAACAACCGGAACATAACCCTTCAGAATGATGGAAAACCGTTCGAGGAGGAAATCAATAGATCCCTCAAGATCGTGTACACGGAACGGAAGCTACCTGGATGGTGGGAACGGATACCAGATGTGTCAGACTACGTGGGGAGATCATGTCCGCACTGTCATGCACCTATCATCAAGTGTGCATGTTGTTCGGGCAGACTTCCCACTATCGGGATGATGCCAGGGAAACGTATGGGAGACTTCCACGGAGGATACAAGGGATACTGGCTCATGGAGTGCAAGACAACCTCATGGGAGAAGGGATTCCCGACCGCCAACCTCAAGAAGCACCAGTATGAATCGTTGATGAACAATGTCATGGCCGATAATAGGTCGTATTTGGCAGTATGCGACCGTTCGGTTCCCCGTAAACCAACCGCGTACATAATGCCGTTCATTGATTATTGCAATGTTTCATTGCGGAAATATATCGTTAAATGGGATGTATTGGCCGATATATCAACGATCGTTCAACGGACCCCGTATGAAGGTAAACCATATTACGATTTGGGGTTTATGTTCGATTAATTAATAATTTATTAATATTCGTTATTTAATTATTAATAATAAAACCAAACCATTAACGGGGTGGGCTAGATAGGCTACGCTCCAGGACTCATGATCCTGTGACAGAGGTTCAAATCCTCTCCCCGTTACCAATCACTATGGTAAGAAGTGATGATCATGGTATGCTTGTTCACGCTCGGATTCGCGTGCCTGTTCCCTTCTCCCGTACTCGACCCTCGGCAGACCGTTCGATGATTCAGAATCATCGTGATAAGCGAACCTCATCCTGTACGCCCCCCTCATCTCAGAGTTTGGATCATCTGACCACCATATCTCCTCCTCAGTCATGGTATAATCAGTCTCATTGAGGTCTTTCGATGGATCCACTATACCGATCTTGCACCCTGGGTAAAAGTCCAATCCCCATCCTCTCGTAAACACATCAACTATGGGGTTTAGGTCATTCTGTTGATTCAGATGGTTCTGAGATGCCTGTGCACCCTCGACTGCTGGCATCTTCACATCTATTTCATCTTGGTGGGCCTCCCCATATAACCCAACATCAACTGCGTTCTGGGACTGGGTTACCGTTATACCTCCACCAGAGTTGTGATACTGATTCACAGTGTTGCTATAACTATCTCTTATACAAGCATGCTTGACGATCTTCATCAAGAATTGAACCTCTCCTGACATCTGATCCGTTCTGATCGTCTTACCGGTTGCTATCGCAGCAAACTGTGCTATCATGAATCCAGATGGGTTCCACCATGACCATCCATTATTGATATTGTTCAACAGTTCCCAAAGCTTCAGTCCTTTGCCGTAGAAATTCCAGTTCGCACTTATCACAGTGGCGTATATGGCTCCTAGTACTCCTGGATCCCATGTGATCCTTCCTGTTGACTGATCATGTTCCAGATAATTATTCTGTAACCAATCATAATACGTCAATCCTCCACCAGTGACGAAATCTCGTTCCTCAAGAAAATCTCCATTAATGTATATGTTCTCATCAACGGCCATTATTTGGACTCTATCCTTTGTATCCTTGTGAGCGATCTTGATCACTCTGCCATCGAACTTGCATATTGTTTTCCAGTAGTCCGCAGTTGGATTGAGAGAACCGTCTATCGTTATGCACCTGGACTTGAACCAGCACTCTATAACATCAGTATTATCAAGATAATCCCAATCATCATCCGATGGTTGAGGCCACTCGGCTTTCAACACTCCCCAACCAGATCCTTGTATGCTTGAAAAGTAATGAAGGGATGAAGGCTTCTGCATGAAACCATTTGAGTACGTTATACAATCGAACTCCACGACTATCGTATTGTACCCTCCCATCATCAATTTGGTCGTGGATCCACCAGTAACGGGACTCGGATCAACGAACGACTCCTGAAACACATTCCCCTGCCCTCTCATGTCAAAGTCGTCTGTGATCGATATTACGTGAGTTCCAGCTATGCTTATGGTTCTTCCCTGGAAAGTGGTAACGTCATTGGGCCAATACGACAATCTGACGTAATATTCCTGATCCGCATTGATCACCTGGCTCCACTGTGACCAGTTCAAGGAAGCATCCTGGAACGTTGTCCAGGCACCTCCAGAGAACTTCTCAAGGTATATTGTAGCACCATCAAACCTCAACCTGTATCCGGCTGATTCAACGAACGTTGGCGATCCGCCGTGCTGGACGAAGTACCCGAATACGACACCCTCATTTGAACCAGTCCCTGGGAAACTTGAATCCACCCTGAACATGAAATCGTAACAGTGTTGATACCTCCGACCAGACTGTTGCTGTTGTGTATGCCACCATGCACCAACTGGAGGAGTAATGGTGTATTTTGGATCGTAACCCTGTGTGGCAGTCAGGCAATGTCTATACCCTTGTCCCTTCCATGATGTTGGTAGTGATCCATTTGCAAGCTGTATTGACCAGTTATTTGGATTCAGTGCCTCCCACAATGCGCCGTCCTCTGGATTGGCTAGTGGTTCGTGTGCATAGTCCTTGAAATTGATCTTCCTGATACCAGTGGGCTTTAAACGAACCATTAGAATATCTCCAGATCTATGCCAGGCACATATTCGATATCCAGCCTCACAATAGCGAATTCCTTGCTCACCCATTTGAACTTGTACTTGTTCACCTTTCCCTCTATAAAATCATTTGAGTACCCTATAACATATGGGAGATCATGAAGTTGTGTTCCAATGTATAACTTGGTATACTCTGCAAGTCCACAATTAACGCAGAAGAATTCTCTCAATGTCTGGATCTGACTCTCGACATTATCAACTGGATCACTGCCAACACCCTTCAAATAACATACAAGACTGATCGTTTCGATCGTAGATCCGAAGTCCAGCATGATAGTCGGTGGAACTGCAAACGTGCCAACTATGGCCTCGAACCATGTCTGGAACGCCTTGAGGAGTTTGAGTGGGTATGTCTGGATTCCCCTGTTCCCACCTATCTCATACATGACATTCCTGAACGTGACTGTCATATCAAGGGAAGCATCGGAATCGTCTGTTTCTATCTTCACATCAAGAGCCATATAATCACCTACACGAACGGTATATCTATACCAGTATCCTCCTCGAACTTATCAATAGCACTCTTGGCATCATCCGACAAATTTTCAACGCCCTCAATAGTTATATCCTTTGCTTTCTCAACCTGTTCCTTGATCCAGTCATATACTGGTTGTTTTCCTTTGAACTGACCCGTCATCCAATCGTATATACTTGTGTCCTCGGCAGTGAACTGTCCTGTCATCCATGAGTATATGAACGTACTCTTTGGATCGAACTGACCCACCAGCCAACTATTTATGGACATATCATCTGCACTGAACTGTCCAGTGATATAATCGAGCACGGGCATACCATTCGAAAGATCCAGCTGGTTTCTGATGAAATCAATGATCGAAGTATCCTCTCCCGTTAGATTCCTGTGTATGAAATCAATAAGATCGGTTGCCGATCCGAGTTGATCACGAATCCAGTCACCGAACAACGGTTCTACTATATTATCCTTTATCCAATCAATTATGGCAGTATTTGTATCCAGTGCTTTATTAATCCAGTCCGTGATGGAAGTGTTATCAGTGAACGAAGACATGATCCATTCACCGATCGTATCTGGAATATCTATGAACGATTTAAGCCAGTCAACCATATCAAAAGTAAATTCCTTGATCTTGTTCCAAACCTCTGTCATAAGAATGATCGGAAAAAATATAAGGGCCATAAGCGAACCAATAAATCCCTGAAACAGATCCTTTAGGAACTTGAACGGTTCACTGTTCATGATCGCCTTGGCTAATGCTGCTGTTGCTGCCACGACAGCAAGAATCGCTGCCAGGATCAGTGCTAGAATAGCAAGGATTCCAAGCACAACACCAACTATGATACCAACACCAGTTGCAGTCGCCGCTGCTCCGGTCAATCCAAGAGCGGTGCCTATCGTTGCTCCGGCTCCACCTATCGTTGCGATGGTTCCAGATATCCCGCCCATTCCAGCAACAGTACCTCCGGTAACAGTTCCTCCCGCTGCGGTTGTGGTTCCGCCGAATATACCCATTATAGCTTTACCCATATCGGAATTCTTGAACGCATCACTCTTGAACGCTTCCTTGAAATATGTTATTGGATTGATTCCAGACCAACCTCCTCTTACTCCAGATTTACTGAACCTAATATAGAAATTGGTGAATTTGGACATGATTTTCACAAGTTTATCAAGTTTTTCTGAGATAAAGCCACTTTTATTGGATTCTTCATCCTCTAACAGTTCAACCTTGGACTTCTTTCCACCAATTACCTCAACTTTTGATTTCTTGTAAGGAGGGAGAGCTGGAAATGACCAGTCACCCATTGGTGGGAGTGCTTCACGACTCTGCTTGGATGGAAGCATATTTGGTAGCTTGGCAGGAGGAAGAGATCGTATGTTCTTGTTCTTCGTAATTATTTCTATCTCTGTCTTGTGTTTCTTTCCAAGAATCCTGTCCAATCTACGATCATACCTTTCCGCTTTCCGTTCCGCCTTGGAAGTGTCAAGGTCAATTACTATAACCCTGTGTCCTATGTCATCAGCCAAGTCTGATACCGCCTATGCTATCAAGCCTGTGCATCATCGAATACACTGTAACTCTCAGTTTCTTCATAAGATCGGTCATCTCCTCGATAGGAGTCTCCATTCTACATCCAGAACGCATGAGGATATATTCCTCCATGAGCTCGGACATGATGGGATTGATCTTATGAACGTCAATTTCGAGCTTGTTTTCATCTTCCATCTTGGCTAAGTTTGAGATTTTTGTATCGGAGCTGTTGATTCTTTCCTTTCTATCTCGTTCTCTTTCGTACCATTCCCTGATAGTACCTTCGAATTCAACAACCCCGATACTAAGTTTTTTGCTAGTTCCTCCATTTCAGGCGTGTCCACGGCAGCGGGACCGTACAATTGTTCAACGTATTGATCGATTATCTCCTCCTTTAGCCTTCCCCACAATCCCTCGTCTTTGGATAGATCGTTGCCATCTATGAACATTGTCCGTTCCCTTGCCAGGTTGTATCTGACCAGAAGGTTGTAGAGAACCTTGTCACCCTTGCACTCGTTCCATGTTTCGATCTTGATCCGGAGCGAATTCTTCCCTTGCAAGGTCCGTGTCTCGAACTTGTGCTTTTTCCCATCAAATATGATCCATACTGGATCTGGATCGAGGTCATTGTGATGAGTGCTTATCTCGTTCAACTGCCCCATCGGTATCTGTTCAAGACGTTTCAGGTACTCCTCCCTGCCAGGATGTTTATTGTTCTCTATATTGTTCATCAGTTCGTTTATGACATCATCTGCCGTTTCCTTCTTTGGAGCCGAATCCTGTTCGATCTTCTCGAACAATAGATCATCTGACTCCATTCCAAATACTTTTTCATCACTCATGTTCAGCCTCCTTACAGTACGTAATATGGAATGAAATCTTTAACCTCTATCTCAGGATACAGACCTTTACCCTCCATGTTCTGCGGGTACTTGCCCTGCTCGGGTATCTCTATCCCAGGCGTTGTGAATGTCACATTCTTTACCGTGACGGTTAGCTGATCACCCGTACCGGGTCGTTCATACACGATCGCACAGTCCACGGAATCAGCGTTCTTGACATGGTTGTACATGTTCTTGTTCCTCATGGGTATGAGCACGCTGAACACCGTTTCCACTACTCCGGGCCAATGCTCGTACGGATCACCATTGAGGTAATACGGTCTGGTTCCTTCGTTGTGGACAGGAGATACCTCGACATTCCTGTTGATATCTATCGTAAGAGCCTCCTGGACCCTGTACTTGATACTGTCTACCGTTATGTACGAACCCGTAGGCAGATACGATCCCTTGTCGAACCCAACCTCGACCTTGCTGGATCCTGCTACAAGATCCGCACCTGCACTGGTTGCGTCCCTAGATGATATGCCCTTGACCCCGAACGTTATCTTGAGAGGTTCATCACCGGGAGTTGAGTTGAACGACAGGGACTCGATCATCAGTCCCATCATCTGGATCACGAGATCGTTCGCACTCCACCTCCTGGTCCTCCTTCCCGTGAACTCAAGCGTGAACGTGGGTGGCATCATCCCGAGTGTGATGGTCTTGGTGATGACAGTATCGGGCACACCAGTAACGGTCTGCTTTATCTCGTGCACGACATCGGAGGCATCATGGAAGTTCTTGAGTGGGTGGGTCAAATGTATCTCCGCACCAACAGGAGCACCATTGATCTTCGCCACTTCCGACTTACCGCTTGTGGATTCGATGAATATGATTTTCCCATCGGTGAACCGAGCATCGGCTGCCGCTGCCATTGTCAGATAATCATCACCTGGGTAGTGATCCACCGCCGCGAGTGCCTGGGCGGGATCAAGTGCATCGAAGTCCGCCGTTACTTCTTCCACTTCCCCGAGTGCCAGTCCAAGTATTTCTGCGTTCTTGACGAACAGTTCCAGTGATTCCCCGTACTCGTTGAGTATGTTTATGAACTCCTCCGCACCAGGGAGGTTATCGGATCCGTGGTAGTATCCATCGAAAAGTTTCCTGTTGAAGTGGGGGATCTTGTTGGACTTGAACACACCGAAATAGGATGTCACTCCACCAGCAGCGTCCTGTGGGGGCTGACCGATCGTGGTGATGGCTATCTCGTCATTGTCCTCAAGTATGCTCGATATATCCTCCTCGAACGTCACGGTACTGGTACCCGCCCCGCCCTCGTTATCGACCACATGGAGGAAGTATCCGTCCTTTCCACCAGCATCAGCGTCAAGGATAATGAGAGCTACCTGTCCCTCATACCTATGGGCAGTGAGGTTCTCGTCCACATTGATCTTGTAATTCGTAGCAGGTGCACCGTTCTGCGTCACCTTCTCTGGAACTTCCACACGGTACGTGGGCACTGTCAGTAGTGAATGGAGTTTTTCAAGAGCCATCGTTCACACTCTCCTTTTTATCCTTCTTCTTACTATCCTTCTTAACGGGTCTAAAATGTTCCCTCGGAGGATCCTTGCAGAAATCATACACCTTTCCGGCCTTGTACACCGCTCCGTCAACCTTCACGCCGTCTGTCACACATTTCCATTTCGGCATATCAACACCTTCGGATGCTCGGCCTCCCAATGATAGCTCGGGTGTTACGGACAACCTTCCCTGTCCTGCCACTGTTAACTACATTAACTACCAGCTATTTCTACTTTCTTCAAATACTTCTTCAATTCAATAACATGCTGGATTATGAACGTGTTATGAGCAGGGATCCTCTTACCATTATCCTTGATCCTGATCCTGTCATACTTCTCCCCATCGAGGTTATTATAATATTCCTCCACATACAGGACATGTTGCTCGAACAATTTCCTGCACTCCTTGTACGACTCCGGATTGGCGATCTTGATTATCAACGGGATATAGATGTTCTTGTACCGATCCTGTGCCACGTTCTCTATATTGGTATCCCCTTCCTTGACACTGATCATCAGTTCCGTCTGGGTATTGACGGTCCGTTCATCGAACTCATCCACGATCCTGATATCCTTCCTGCTCTTGTACAATCCATGTGCCTTGTACAGTTCCACCATGTAACTAGCAGGTGTGTAAGGATCCCTGTACGTGACCTCGATGTTGGATCCGAGTGTGCCTGATGCTATTGCTGGTCCTGTGTCCTTGATGGCGTAAACCGTGATATCGCCAGTGTACGTTCCGATCTGGATAGCATGGATCCTCACCTTGTAATTGTTCCCCCCTCCGGGTTCCATCTGTATGACCGCATCATTGATCTGGCATACAACATAGTCACAATCCTGGCACACCGCAGTTACCAGGAACGAGTTCTGGTTATCGATGATCTTCCGATCCACCCAAACACTGGACACGATTGGAGCCATTTACTCACTCTTTTTGTTGCCGGATGTGACGTAGTAGGAATCCCTGGTCCACATCTCACCATCCGTGTTGGCGTACAGTTCCTTCTTCTTTTCGAGCTTGGGGGCATACCCGTTATCTGCGAAGATCCTCATCAGTATGTTGGCATCCTCCTGCCACCTGCACTTCAGTTCCACTTGACCATCTCCTTGTACTCGTACATGTTCCTGACCAACGGGAGTTCCCGCCTCAACCTGGCAGTCTCCATGTCACGTTCCGTTCCGGGTTCCATGACCTCGATCATGTCCATCCTCTTGACAGCATGATCCTCCAGCAAGAGTTTCATGGAGGTCAATAGGGAAAGTTCCATGAACGACCTGATATGTATCACCTATCCGTTCCATGGATGTCTATGTCCACATGGTTCGCATGTGGTCCCGCTCCTGCTGTCGTGAGAGTGATGAACAGCCATTTCCAGTTCACCGCCGAGTACAACGATCCTCCAACCCAGGGTGCAGCGGCGTTGGCAGGAACAACAATATCAGCTCCGATCTGGACATGGTTATTGTTCGCTAGGGGATCGGTTGCATGGAGTTCATCGTCATTTGTTGCATACACCTTTCCAACAGAAGCGACATTGATAATATCAGTGATTATGATGGTCAGATCCTTGAGATCACCAGCATAAAATCCTATGACCATTTCTTCAGTTCCTCCCCCTGCATCTGTGTAAGGTCCGCCATTGAACTGCTTTGGTTCCATGAACGGACTCTGGTTCCTCTTGTCAAGTTCGAGGTTCACTATTGCGAAAGCCATTTCCATTCCTCATGTCATATATACGAATAGTAATTTATTATACTTACCATATCTACGGAGAACCTGTATCAGCTATATAAGTTCCCCAATCATCGTCTTCTCCACCTGAATTGGTTATCATCAATCCATGCAGATATTCACCGCCAACAGCAACGTAGTATGTATCTGTTATAGTATCATCACAAGATGCCAGCAACGATGTGAATGTTGAATCCCACATCTCGCCATAGAAATGTGTTTCTCCGGCATCTTCATCATCCCACTTCATTATCATACCATAATAAGTGTCGTATGCAAAGGAACCATAATCCTGATAATCGTCTGAGGTCCTGTTCCCATTGGTCAGGAAGTGACCAAGTGATATTCCTCCCTCATACAGATACACGATCACCCCATACCTGAACGGAGTAGTACCTGTATTCATTCCATATATAACACCAACGCGGTTGGATCCAGCTGTACCGCCGAGAGATACGAGTGTCTTAATGTACCCGGCAGCATGAGATGAGAAAGCCGTGTCATGGAACATGACATTGGCATGGGTATCCAACACTGTGTTCCTGCAATGGTATGTACCTGCATCTGGATTCGATGATGATTGTTCGAAATTACTTATTGATCCAGCATCGTAAACATCGTACTGCGACCAATCTCCAAGCCCACTCTCCCAATCCTCCTCCACCATATACCCCCCACCACCAGCCGACTTAACCACTGTATTTATTTTTTCTATATTGGCCCATGACACCTCATCGAAGTAGGATATGTTGGCAACAGCAACTCCATTCAAGGTCGATATATCACAGATTAGCAACATCTCAATCCTTGGAAGCAATCTCCACCACTTGAATATGTCACGGATCCTTTTCATGCTTACCATGTGTCCACGTATGTTTTGATCTTGTTCTTGATCGCATTGATCTCTGTGGCTAGATCAGTCTTTTCCTGAGTGGTGAACAGGCTCGAATTGTCGATATCCGTCTTGTCGTTCGATATCCTGTCATATATGTTCTTCAACTTCTGCATCCCACTCTCAAGGGCATCATAGTCCACATGATAATCATTGATCATGTTTTCTTTATCCTGTGCATCTCTCAGCCATGTACTCGGCATTTCATTCACCTCACGATATTTCTATTACATCTAATGAAGGATTAAAGTAAATTGCATCAGCAGATATTGCGAACCCGACCCTCTGGACCTGATCACCGGAACCTGATGGGGGTGTCTGTGTAAGTGCACCAGTTGTCGTGCTTACATATACGATACCAAGCGTAGCACCTACGTTGGTCCAGTTCCATGTATCATCCCTGATGAACCCCTGCAACAGCACCTTTTTCGATCCTGTTCCAGCTTCGAGGGCAAGACAGAAACATGGCATGGTCGTGTCGGCATCCGCATCGGCTTCCTCTAGGTTGCCATCAGATGCCATGTACAGAGCAGCACCGAATCCGGTTCCATTCACATCCACCTGCATCTGGGCAGTGATACCGCTGTAATGGTGATCGGTTCCAAGCGCGGGATCAAGCTGAATACCCTGTTCCCCGATCGCCCAATCGCCCGTCAATGGATTCCCACCATCTGCCATTAGAGCTCCCGCTGCCTCAACGTTGACTGCATCCGTCACATCAGCCAATGCTTCTATTCCATCGAGTTTCGTGATCTGGGCAGCGGTTGCAAGTCCTTTCTGACCAGCAGTTGCGTTTTGTATATCATCAGTACCATCCGTGTGCTCAGAAGCATGAGCAGTCGGATCTCTATCGTCACTCAGTCTGGCATCATCTCCAGCACACAGAGTATTTCCGACAGCCCCCACATTTGCGGTAATCTCAATATCATGACTCACAGCATCAAGGGATACATCGATATATGCGTTCTCGGACTTGATACCATTAAGTTGTAGATCGACTCCAGATTTCTGGTAATAAATAGATGATCCGGATCCTTGCGAACTCATGGTATTAGATTCACCACCACCTGCACCTGGAGGTGCAGCCCATGTACCATCCGCTCTGAGAAAGTCCGTGGTTCCACCACCGAGCTTTGGCAGAAGGCCGTGTTTACCAGTAGTCGAATCTAGGTCGGTGTTATCATCTGGACTTGCGAGGTCATCCAGCTTGATCGGATCACCGCCCCCTGACTGATGCGATGAAGCATGTGCGGTTGGTGTGCGAGCATCACTGAGCCTGGCATCGTCACCAGCACATAGTGTGTTGGCAACAGCACCAACAACAGCAGTCACTTCTATATCATGTGATACAGCATCAATGGCTATCTGTATGTACGAATTTTCGGATTTGATACCGTTGAACTCCAGATCCAATCCGACCTTCTGATAGAACAACGATGACCCAGATCCGGCATTACTTGCCGTGTTTGCCTCTCCTCCTCCCCCGCCTGGGAGTGATGACAACGTAGCGGACTTCTTCTTCCAACTATCAGCAGAATCTTCCAATATAATCTTATCAGCACTAACAGGAACAGCTTTTACAGGCACATTATTGATTTCTTCTGGTACATCCCTGTTCAAAGTGCCAAGATCACCATTCATGTTTACATCTCCTTAAGCTACATCATTATAGTTCGATTTGAACCATATCGAGTAATCATTTCCTGCTCCTATGACACCATCGATCGAGACAGTACCGTAAGTGGCACTGAACGTGTAATTGGTATAATCTCCGTTATCCTCCTTCACTTTATACACATCTCCACTCTCGTATACTGGTGCGGATAGACCGAGCTTGTCAGCAATCCCGACATCGAGTGTATCCCCAACTCCAGTTCCGGTTGTGCGGGTGAACACGATCGTAGTAATGGTAGCATACGCATAATCTGTTTCTCCCGACCATCCATCAGCCTGAGTGAATGTCTCAACCCTGTCCCGTCCTGTTGAGTCTATTCCGGTGATTTCCAGTGAGAATTCCGTTATATTGGCATGTGTCAGTGCCCATGAAAGGGTTCTCGGGACATCGGGCTGAGCTGCCAGTGTGCATGTGATCGGTGATCCGGCAGACAGATCCTCGGCTGCGACAACGTGATTTGCGTCAAGGGCAAGGCAGTCCTGGAAGTGATCTACTTTGGTATCATGAATAATACTCGTCCCATTCCCGGTGCCATCGTATATAGGCTGAACGGATCCACGTATGTAGTTGTTCTTGATCTGCGTCTTCTCGGATGTACCGTATATGTACACCCCATAATCAGCCGGAGACTGTCTACCGAGGTTGCAGTTCTCGATGATCGTGTGATCGCAACTGTACACGCAAATATCCGCATCCTGCCAAGTATGAGTATTATCATAGCAGTTCGAGTAACACTGCATGCCAGTCACAACGCAATCATCTTCATGGATCCATATCCCATTTCTCCCGTTCGCCTGTGCCTCTCCATTGGAAAGCACGCACTGTTCACCGCCAATGTTGAATCCATACTGAGTATTGTGATTTCCAAAACAATTTGTCGCTATGGTCTTGTCATCCAAGTAGAATCCCCACAAGTTGTAAGAACACCTGCAACTGACCAGATTGTTGTTCCCAACAGTTATTGTTGCTATTCCGAACTGGTTCCCGTCACAGTAACAATCCTCGATCAGGTTATAATCGTTCCTGGCAGCGTCCACATTATCTATCAATATTCCGGAAGCGTTCGCATTGGTGACACACCCCTCGCACCTGCAACTTCTGACAGTGGTTCCCTGTTCAGGTAGAGCATTGTTCCCTGATAAGTATATACCCGCCCTCTCGAAATTGATCGCCCATATATTTGTGATCAGGACATGCTCAGAATTGTATGTCTTGATACCACTATCGGTTACGTTAGTATCTGCTACCAATTTCATGCAGTGATACTCAGCGTGGTGCTTGGCATTATTGACGAACAATGGATCCGATAGACCGGTCGCAGCCTGGATTATAGTGGAGTTACCCATACCAATGACCTTGACATTCGCAGCTCCGTTTACACTCGCACTACATGTGTATGTACCAGATACCAACCTGAGTTCCCCACCACCTATGGATGCAAGCGCATCAATTCCAGCTTGAATATTGACATCATCGTGGACACCACCAGATGGCATTACAGTGATGGCGTTCCCAACACCAGTCGGCCACATCATGTCGTTAGAAAAGAATCCAAGGTCTCCTGTCATGAGTACTCCTCATGTAGTAATGTAGTGGATTCTTTTTAATCCTTTCCTACGCTCTCATTGATCCTCCCATCATTCAGCATCCTCATTTTCTTTAATATATGGTATGCCAACGGCTGGTGCTGGTCCCAATACTTCTCATCATATACCATGATATCTGGTCCACCATATATGTGCCGATCCCTCCTGTACGTCATCACCAGCTTGGATCCGTCCCAGTTCATCACCTTCCACCCTATCCCCTTCGGGTAATAATCCCGCATGATATCGAACTGATCACCAGTATGTATCCTGTACACGGTGGACATGGTAATGGTCAGGTACTTCTCAACGACCGCACACACGGGAAGTGCATACTGTTCCTCGTTCACAACAACGAACCAGTGCACCCTCTTATAATGAAATTTCATAACCTTACACATGAACCATACCAGTTCCTTGTGAGTTATCTTCCGTTCCTCCAGGAGTTCGTTCATCCTCCTGGTTTCTTTAGGTTGATTTGTACCTTCCAGAACTGTGAAGTATGACAAGCAGAAGGCGAACAGTTTACACGGTTCATCCAGTTCCGGAGCTAGTTCCTTGAACGTTGGATCCACCAGCCAGTGTTCCTTATCATACTTGCGTTTGTACCTGAGAACACGGATATAGTCCCTTATCCTCCGTTTCCTGGCTAACTTCCTCAAATTCTTCTTGATCTTCCTGACATCCTCTTTGGGTTTGACAACATCATCTTTATCAGAACCCAATTCAAGTTTCAGCCTCATGGTTATATAACAACAGTGAGTATATAAGTAATTATCGAAATTGTCACTCCTATAACAGTGGTTCCAAGCACACCATATAGTGAGTACAGCATCTTGGTATGGAAATCGATCTTGTCCTTGTTCCGCTTGACAGTGGTTATCAATCCACCACCCTGATCCTTACCATGCAGACATTCCTCAACACTACCCATCCTCCGTTCGTATGGTTGTAGTGCGGTCTTCACAGCTTCCTGTACTATTACATAAGTTCTGTACTCCGATTGATCCAGCATGAGATCACCAACCTTGACACTCATCATGATCCCCCTACTGATATCGCCTGTTAACCGGAGTCTGCCTTCTCTTTGCAACACCGATATCATATTCTTTCTGCCATCTCGATATCTGAGAACTGACCCGTTCGTTCGTCAAATCACCCGAACTCACAAGGTTCATAGCATATCGTTCATCCCCAAGTATATCCATCTTGCATCTCAGTATGCACAGTTTCTTTATATCCCTTGGTATCGAATCAAACATCTGATGATAATATCCGTGCCTGTAAATGGCCTTGACTGTCCAGAACCCGCTGTCAACCCTATCCCCCTTGTGATAGAGATGCCCCAACCTGTACACTGCCCATAGGTTATAGTCGGAACCCAGTCGGCTCTTTTCAGGTTGGGTATCACAAGTGAGAGTGTCGCCAACACCAGTTCCGGTCCTGGCCGTTAGTTTCACGCTTGTAATGGACTGGTACGCATTATCGGTCCACCCGCTCCACCCATCCGATTCATCGAACGTTTCCACATTATTAGACCCATCCATGAGCACTCCCGTTATTTCGAGGGTAAAAGCTGTTATATTCGCGTGTGAATCGAATTTCCAGTGGAGGAATCCGCTTATCCGGAGGTTCTGTGCCAGAGTGCACGTGATGGGGGTACCTGCGGATAGATCCTCCTCATCTACAATAGTTTCTATCTCCCCATCCCATATCAACAGTTCATTGACGGGATCCAGAGCATCCATCCAGTCCGAACCCCACTGCATCCACAACTGATCTCCCTTGGACCTGTCGAACGGTAGGATTGGCCGTTTCTGGAATACCAGTGCCTCCTCAAGGTTGAACCCGTATCTGAGTGGCATGGAATAATACGGATACTCCCTCCCTCCCTTCAGCAGGTAAGTGACCTCCTCCTCGATCCTCACTCCATCCTCTAGAAATGATGTGTGTAGATCCTGGTCGAGCAGGGCCTGGTTATCCTCGATTATGGACTCTATCGTTGTCTTGGAAGGTATGGATTCGGGAGTGAAGTGGGACTGGTTCACAACCGCACCGTTCTTGAGTACCGTGTATGAATTGACGAGGTTGGTAGTGCATGTTATGGTTGTCCCTGCAATCGAGGCAATGGTAAGATACTCTCCCTTCGGAGTGTCGTCATCGAATATCCTGATGTAGTCACCAGCATCGTAGTGGATGATGTTGGCCCCCATATCGATATCTTTCTGGGCAGAGTTGGCATTTGCATTGATTTCTCTGGACGGATCCTTTTTGAGCATCATCTTGTCGGAGATTTCCTGCGGGGTTGTGTACTCGTTAGCCATTCTCACTCCTCTAGTACATACTTTACGATGATTATAATAATTCCCATTCCGGTTAAGATGTATCCAGCGGGATTGGTATGGTCAGCCACCAGTACATTCGACCCGATAGCTATGAGAACCATGCCAGGGGTCATCATTCCTGCCTTGACTTTCTTATCCATTCTACCACTCCAATAAAAAAAGGGGGATGCCCGATCGGACACCCCCCATAGGTACTCAGAGAAGGAAGAGAAGGATCCTCAGATTCCCCAAGCCATCCAGCGCCCGACCTCATCGGCATCGGTCACAATGGTGACATCCCCGCCGAACGCAACGGTCACATCTGCAACCGATTCGTTGACGACAGGGCCGTTCCCGACTGCCGCTGCGTGGGGCTGGATCATCAAGAAGTAGCATGTGGTGAATCCTGTTTCGATGTCGCCTCCAGTTGAACCACCCGCTGACTTGAACCACCCGATCTTGCAGTAGCATGAATGTCCCTGCATCATGCCCGCTCCGGGCACATCGTCCAGTACTCCCTGTGTGAAGGCCATTCAGATCACCTCACACGTACCCGATTGCCCACCAGTGTCCGGTATTGTTCACCTGATCAGCGAATCCTGTTATCCCAATTGATCCGTTCTGGGCAGCTCCAGCACCAGTCTCGTTGATTTCCCATATAGGTGCTTCCGATACCGCCTCATTGTTCCAGACATTGGCAAGTATGACCTCGCTGAGTCCGGTGACGATCGTTCCATTGGCAACGTTACCAGCGGTCCACGTGCCTCTTGCGAAACACATGTGTCCGGTAATGTGCGTCTGCTTGTCAGCAGTTACGGTATATGCAAATGCCATTCACATCACTACTCCTTTTTCTTTTTAATGACCTTCTTCTTCTTGGACTTCATGAACATCCTGTATGGACTGATTTCCTCAGACTTCCGCCATTTCTTCTTCTGCATCCTCAACGGGGTTTTCCCCTTGTGGGTCATCCCATTGAGCTTGGCATTGTGTTCATCGACCTTATTGTTGTACTCGATGATATCCGCGTTCAGTTCCTCGGACGCTTTCCGTGCCTGTTTGATGAACTTCTGACCCTCTGCCAACGAGAGGATGTCGTAGTCAGGATCATCCCACAGATCCATTGCGATTGATTCAGGAACCGCCGATAGTGAACGCTGATTCACCCAGTACTTCGCTCCATGATGGTCAAATACCACTCTGCCTGATGTATGCTTGACGGCATACACCTGATACGCCTCGTAGTTCACGAAGGTATCCCCGTTGATGATCTTCGACACAGCGTGAAGATCATCCAAACGTAAGTCCGATCTTTTCATTTCAGTTCAGCCTCCTACGGCGATCACACCGCCTTTATGTCTCTTATCTTCCCGTGGGTCAGGAACTTGTATGCGTGGAGGTTTCCGAGTGTGTGATACAGACCCACAACCTTGTGAGCGTTGAGGTAGATATCATCTCCTCCCTGCATGCCCCTCTCGTAGTACACGGTCGGAACATCCACCCAGAACGTGATGTCGGGCAGGTGCACCAGGAATATCGGTGTCAGTCCGCCCGCTGGTCTGAGTGAATCTGTGATCTGTTTGCTGTACAGGATCGGGATGTCGTCGTACCTGTTCATCTCGAACCCGAACGACTGACCCGCGACCTGTCTGAGTCCTCCCTTGTATGAGGTCGAGTATTTCTCAGTGGTGAACGCCTTGTGCACCCTGGCAAGCTGTTTCCACCTCTTTCCCGTGTCAACACCAGTGATGAACACGTATCCGGCAGTATCGTAGATACCACAGTTCTCCCTGACACCCGCGATCAGGTCATCACAGAGGTATATGGTGAACTGTCTGAGAGTTTCGGAATTGTGGTCCACGTAAGCATCGGAGTATCCAGCCGCTGCGGATCTGTTCACGGTCTGCTGATAGAACTTCGAGGCAGCGTCACCCTTGGCATTGATGGTTGCACAGTTGGTGAACTCATCGTAGTTGGATACCAGCTGGTCCAGAGGATTGAAGTCCTTGGTGGCATCATTGTCACCTATCTCGGCGGACAGTTCCTCGCAGAGGAAGATCTTGTGGGCGGTACCCATGTCCTTTACGACCTGGTTCCACATCACCGCCTGTCTCCTCCGTGCCTCCCTGAAGGCAAGTTCGGTGTTGGAGAACTTGGTGTCTGCGGTCTTCGGCTTGTCGAACAACTGATCATACCCGAAGATCACATCGTCGGGGAGATTCTCCTTCTCCCCCATCATGACACCCTTGGGCGAGGGGTATGCGGTCACAACCCTCCACCCATCCCATCCATCAGCGTTCGCTCCCCAGGCCTCCGATTTGAAGATGGCGAACAGGTTTCTCTCCGTGTTCAACTGGATCCACAGTTTCGCTCCGAGGAGCTGGTACAGGTTTCCAGAGGTTCCGGTTTCCAGCGGGGCATCGGCCTTGGAGAACACCAGTTCCCCGAATTTCCTGCCGTATGCCTTGATGAATTTCTCTCTCGTGTTCAGAAGTGATTTGTCGTCATCGGTCCAGTCTACCATTTCACTCACCTCCCTCATCATCAGCGTATCCATAGTCATCCTTCTGGAACTCCTTCTCCATGTCCTCGGCAGAGGGGATCGTGTCGATGTCGTCATTCAGATAGGCGTTCTTTGCCTTCTGCATGATATTGTAGAACTCCTTGAGTCCTTCCTTGTCCTCCCCATCCCATGCCTTGGATATCTCCGCCAACGGCTTGTTGTTCGGAACATCCGCACCCACTCCCCCTTTCTGGAATCCGAGTGCCTTCATGATTTCGTCAGGGTTCTCCTTGACACCCTTCATGAACTCCTCTTTCCACTGTTCCTCATGTGACTTGACGATCTCCTCGACCTGTTCCTTGGTCAGTGCATCTGGAGTATCCTCGTCCTCATCGTTCCCCTTCTCGACAGTGGCCTTGAGGTCATCCCTCTCTTTCGTGATCGCCTCATGTTCCTTTGTCAGAGAATCGTACTTACCCTCAAGCTCCTCATGATTCTTTTTGAGAGCTTCGAGTTCTTTCTTGATGGCCTCAATATCATCATCCGGCATGTCCTCACCTTTTTTCAGTTTTTGTGCTTCAATAGCAGCGAGTTGTTTTTTAGCCTTATCCTCACTGTCATGTGATCCTAATTTCTTGTTTCCTGAAGAATCATATATGTTGTACTTATTGCCTTCATGCTTTATCATCTTTTCGAAGGCTTCGGGCACATCCCACTCACTCAAGAGTTCCTTGTGGAGGTCGTCAGTGTATGTCTCCTTCACGGTTTTCATGGCTTCCGTATAGGTCATTCCATCGTTCATGAACGTCCGTACCTCGGTAAGGATCTCGGGCCTGGTAAGGAGTTCCAGGTCATCAGACTTCATTATCTCCTGACCAGCAACCATGATGGAATCAACATTGGCCTCTGGATTCTTCCCCTGCTTGCACACTGCGTACGTTATGACCTCAAGATCGTGCGGGACGACAACCTTCTTTCCGTTGTGGTCCTCTACGGTACTCTTACCGTATGCGTACCCCTTGATCGATACCATGCCGAGTTCGCCCCGTTCGATCTTCCTCCTGACAGCCTTATGGAATCTCCTGGTACCGTATACACCGTACTTGACCCTGGTAGCTGGAACCTTGGATCCATTCTCAAGGGTCTTTTCCGCCTTCCATACATCAAGTATAGGTCCAACTTCGGTGTCAGTATGGCCGAGGTGTGCTTTGGGTTTGTGAGCCATCATGAGTGGAGTGTCGGCTATGATCTCATCCACACTCAATTTCTGCCCATCCTTGTCCATAACTTCAGGGTATCCCCATGCAGTTACGGTAAAAGAATCATTATCATCTTTCTCGATGATTGTACCGTTATCCAATTCAGTACGCATCAATCGGATATTGTTTGGATTGATATATAACTGTTTACCTGAGTCCATGCTTTCTCAAGTAGTACAATTCCCGTTCCTTCATGAACTCCTTATCAGCCATTACGTTGTGGTAAGCAGTGGTGAGGAATAATCTTCTATTATTCTCCTGAGAGTTTTCAACTATCGTGGAGGCGATCTTCCACATGATCTTGTCCATCTCCTTATCAGCTCTAGTTACCTCATCACCTTTCATATAATCCTCACTCGTGAGTATCTCGTGTGACCTATCCTTCATCCTCATGTAGTCGTCAACCTGCATCAGTTTGTACTCACCAGTGCCCCTGTACACCTTACTGGTATCCCTGAACCTGAACTTCTTGTACTTCCGCTTCCCACTTATGATGAACTCCTGATCACCTTTCAGCATCTCTATGAACCCCTTGTCGATCGCCCATATCAGCATTCGTTCAGCCACACGTCTTGGGGGCAATCCCTTCATCGTGAATCCGTACTCCTGGTACAGCCACACCCTGTTGATCACTTCTATGCTCCACTTTGTTCTGTCCTCCAGGTCGTGGACAAGTTTCAGGGCGTTTATGAGTGAAGCTGGGTCCATACCTCCCCTGGCAACTGCGGGGTACTTATGGTACGTACCAACACCTTCTGCCTGTCCCTCTAGTACGTACTCCTGATAAGTATCAATGACCTTTGCAAGAATATCCCTGTTAACTTCCTCGTACGCATCCCGATATGCCTCGAAATCGATCCATTTCCGTTTGGATGTCTTGAGTTCTATCCTGTAAAAAGTGTCAGTTTTTTGTTCCGTTGGGTACAGAACCTTCCTCTCGAACTCCTTTACCTTGTCCCGTACCGTCCTCACTAGGAGTGCCTTCGCTGCCCCGCTGTACACCCTGCTCCTCATCGTTTTCCTGATCCACGATTCGTTTTCTGGCATATTCGATCGCCTTCCTGTATGCTCTGGCAGCGGATTCGTTAACCATCTTCTCATCGATCAGTATATCCAGCAACTTCTCGTGGTCATCTGGATCCAACTGGACACCCATCATCCCGCCAGGTTCGGATCCCGGGGTCGAACTCCCACCGAGAGTTGCACCTGCCATAGCCTGACCCTTTCCTCCACCCCTGGTACGCAGGTACCCACCGAGTGCCTGTTTGTTCTTGAACGGACCAGCACCATCTGGTGCATAGTATCCTGTTGAAGGTGATCCGGATTGGGATTGAGTGGTAGGTTTGGTATCCCCTTCGTGCATGTTCTTGTCCGCAAGTGCCTTCTCGATCAGGGTTTCACTGAACAACCTGGTACCATCATCAGTCATGTAATAGCACCCCTTATCCAGTTCGTTTGATGTGCCGGAGAATTCGCTGGAATCCACTTTGGGCTTGACAGTGACAGGCGGTTTGTCTGGAACACCACCAGCCTGTGGTTGTGATCCACCGAATATGGCCGATAGAGTGCCTATCAGGTTAGTGATGTTGTTGGTTTCCTTGATCGGGTGTGGTTTGTACGAGAATTCCTTGGTCCTTGGATCGAACTCCGCCTTGTAATCCATGGTTTCCATCATCTGCGAGTTGGATATCTTGTGGGACTGGATCTGGAGTTCCTTCATCACATCCCGATCCTCTGGAGGCACAATTTCCCAGTGACAATCCCTCAGTCCGTACTCCCAACCGAGGATGAACAGTTGTTCGTTGGAGATGTTTATTGACCGTTCCATCTTCCTGTTCGTTACGAGTAGTTTGTCCTCTGACGCTGCCTTTGCCGAGGATCCTATGTTTAGGTTAGCGTATATATTGGATATACCGTAGTACATGTATATCATACGTTCGTAGATGTTCCTGATCTTCTCGTAATCAAGATCCATCATGGTTCCCATGAAATCCACCCAAGCGATACGCTGTGACCCCACTCCTGTCATCCCAGGTTCGGGTTCGAACGGTATAACTGGCATGTAATGCCAGTCACGCTTGACCTTCTCGTTCACTGAATCCCATGTGTTCATGAAGTCGTCAGGGTTGGATGTGGACACTACCAATGCACCCCTCGGCTTCCTCTGCTTGTAATACGAATCCCTTATGTACGCATCCTTGTATGTGAGGATATTGGATGCAACCCAAAGAGTGAGTCCTGGGGGAACCGAGAATGTATGACTTTTCATGTACTCATGCCAGTGCTGGACCTCGCCATCTATGTAATAGTTCTCTATCTCTCCTCTCTCATGGAATATGGACACGTACTTGACATCCTTCATCCTGACCTTCATCCCCTTCTCCTCACACTCAGGACATAATGGTGCATCGAACTCGGTTTCGTAGTTGCCAGGTTCCAGTTGATAGGATCCAGACTTTTCCACATCCTTGTCCCTCAGAACCAGCACGCTCTTGTCATTTCTATGTTCGCCTGGACATACATAGTATAATCCGCCAGGTGTCCCCGTTCTGTGATCGACCACTGGACGCATGACGATCGGAGAACCCCATATTGTCTCCTTGATCTTGTAATATCTGATGTTGCCCTCTTTGTCGTAGACATATTCCTTCCTCTTTATCAGGTACCCCTCGTCAGTGACGCATATATCAGGCTCGATCTGTTCCATCACATCGCACAAGTGCTCCCCGTTCAGGTTGATGGACTTCATCAACCGTTCAGCCATATCGATCTCTTTTCTGGACGGTGGCCTGAGTTCACCATCGCAAATACCGTCATCATACTCAATCGGACACTTCTGATCGGGAGCTACGTTATGGAGTTCTGCCTTGCACTTCTTGCACTTCGCAGTGAAGTTCGGGACAACGTGCATCCTCCTCCTGAACTTCTCCCCCGTCTTGGTTTCGACAGAGAACCTCCATGCGATGTTCATGAGCATGCCCTGGTACATGGTTATGTACGCAAGGGGATGTCTGGGCAATGCGTACATCCGTTCCTGTTCATGGACCGGAACACCAGACCGGACATCCCTGGGCCTCCCCACGCTTGCAACTCTGCCGTCATCGTAGTTCGTTGGAGTGGGAGTGGATCTGAAAGCACTTAGAACGGATGGCATGTTAATCACTTCCTATATTGTATCTAGGATTAGTTAATTCTATCGGCCTTGTCTCGGAGAACGGATTGTGATCCACATCCTCCATGTGTTCATCAAGGTTATATAGTTTCAGTGCAGCCCTCTTGTATTTCTTACTGAGCAATGTCCTCCTGTGAGGCCACACACAACATAGTCCTGCATCCACGTGGTCATCGTCACCCTTCTGAGGCATCTCATCAAACTCCTTCTCACTGTACGAGTATGTGAACAGTTGTTTCAACAACTTCTCGCATTTTAGTTTGACTATGTACAACTTTGGTATCATCGGGTTCGAATCATTATGACCCTCAAGCAGTCCACGGAACGCGCTTATCATGGATCCTTTCAACTTCTGGAACGGAAGGATGGACAGACCTGGCAACCCGTCCTCCTGCAACTTCTTCCTCAATTTCCTGTTCAGGAAGTACTGGATCGGGGCTGCGTCTGCCTGGACCTTGCTCCAATTCCTGCTTGCATGGTCATAAGTAGCGTTTATGATCGGGTCATCACCAGACCTGGCCCTGACCTCCTCGTTATCAAACAGGTACACGTTCCCGATCTGGTCCTCACACCCATCCACGATAGCGGTCGGGTGCTTCCCACCAGCGTCCAGTCCAGTTGTGTAGAACGAATATTCCGCCTCCTGCACATCCTCTATCATGGACCCGAACTCATCTTCCATGTAAACCGTGACTGTCTTGGGGAGTTCGTCTATCATACACCTCTGCAACAGTTCCTCATCGAATACCAGACCCTCGGCAGGTGCGGGTTTGCCAAGTACGTATATTTTGTACTCATGGGTATTCTTTCCACCGTACTTGTAAGTCAGGGCATCAATGGCATCCTCGGTGATCCAGTCACATTCAAATGCAGTCTTCTCGTACAAGTGCCACCTTGCGAAAAATGGTACCTGGGAAAGTTCAACCTCGGTCATCTCCTGCTGTTCCCAGGCTGCCAGGAGCCATTCGTAGAATATGTGCACCATTGAATCCGGAGTGGACTGGACGATGAACTTGGGATCCTGTGCGGACATGGCTGCCGACATCGCTGCCAGTATTATGTCTGAATCGGCTTTACACGCCTCGTCCACTATAACCACATCAGGTCTTGGTCCGTGCACGGCCTTGTGAGAGGCAGGAAACGCCTGGATCCATCCACCGTCTATCGTGTCGGTCTGGGTCTTGAGGGGTTTCCCCTTGACCAGCCTCATATAATAGGTATCCGCGATCATGTCTGCGAAGTATTTGTAGAGCATACGTGACTGTGAATCCGATCCAGATGCGATCATTATCCGAACTGATGGCATGAGGTATGACATGATCAGTGTCCCTAGAGCTGTCAACCACGTTTTCCCTGCGGACCTGCATGCAGTGAATATCATGTTATGTTTCCTGGGATCGAGGAAGTCACGGAGGTACTGTTTCTGCCATGGTGCGAACGAGTCAAATCGGGATGCCAGTGCGGTTGCCTTGTTGAGGTTCTTCTTGCCTATTATGACATTGGCAACCACCCACGGGTTTGCACGATAGTATATCACCTGTTCAACAGGTTTGAGCATCTTGGCAGCGTAGTGGTCATACCCCGTTTCGATGTTGATGTGGTACTCATCCAGTACATCGGGGTTCTTGTGGACAATATCCGCTGCCTCCCTGCACGCTTTCAGGTACACGGATATATCCTGCCCCATACCAGACTTGCTCAGTTCCCATTCCTTTCTCAGTGCACCCACAACACCTGATGAACTCAGGTTCACGAACCTGTCCCTCACCAGGTCTATCTTATCCAGCTTTGTAGGGTGCGGATCCTGACGTCTGCCCTTCTTCGGACCAGGTTTCTTCCTCGGTCCATGTCTGCCTTTAACCACTTTCCTCGAACTCCGCTTCTTCCATTAATTCCCGCGCTTCCTTTCCGTAATGCCTGTGAGCGTAATTATCCTGTGCGGTTCTGGACACGAACTGGTCAACGTAGTGAGGATCTCTGGACACGTGATCCATGAAATCGAAGAATTCTGTCGGATCGAACCCCTTGAACCCGCACTGTGGACACTCTAGTACAGTGTTCAGGTACACGAGAAATGCCTGGACCATATCCTTCCATTCCTCCAGTTCCATGACATTCACGTGCCCTATCAACATCTGTTCCTTGTGCAGACCGATCATCTTATACATTCGGTCCTCCGCCTCTCTAGCCTCTCGTATTGTGTTGATGGCCTGTCGTTTCGTGTTCACCCTGTTCACGGGATCATCTATCAGTTCCGCCTCGATCAGTAGTTTGTGGCCTTCATTTATAAGACGCTGGTACTCGTGGCGGGATTCCAGTGCAGCCTCGAATGATGTGAGTGATCTGAACTGTTCCCTGCTCTCCTCCTCCATATCCTTCTTGATCCTCTGCACACGGGAGTATGATACAGGAGTGCCGAGTACTTTCGCTGCACGTTCGGCTATCTGAATGTTGGTGCACGTTGCCTGGAGGTCGAGGATTATGTCCCTGATCTTGAGTTCCTTCGGAGTGATCCTACGCTTCTTCTTCACGGGAAGCATGTGGGTTCGCCTGTAATCCTCTATCAGTTCGACATCACACTTTTCCTTCAAGTTCCTTCCACCTGTTTATGATCATCATACAGTACTCGGGCTGTAGTTCGATCATTATTGATTTCCTGTTCAACTGTTCCGCTGCGATCATGGTTGTACCGGATCCGGCGAACGGGTCTATGATCACATCCTTCGGGGATGTGTATGCACGTATGATCCTGAGAGGGAGTTCCACTGGATAGGGAGCAGGGTGTGTTCGTTCCTCTCCAGATACAGTGTTCATCTTCCATACATTGGACGGGTACTCGTTCACTTTATTGGTATCCTCCGAATCGAACTTGTGCCTCTGCCCTCTCTTGTATATGTATATGGGTTCCCACTGGTACGCGGGGTAGTATAGGTGGTTTGTGCGGATCTGTGCATGGCGTGGAGAGGTCATGTAGGTAGCGGATTCCTTGGTCCAAATGATCTGATCCTGGAACGTGAGTGCACATGATTCCAGCATTAAAGAGTACATTGCAGGAAGATCTATACCGAGTTCCGTGCCTATGTTCACTGCATGGATACAGTCCTTGGTCATGTGTTCCAGAGCGAGCCTGTGCATCTTCTCCATATCATCCACATACACTTCCACGTTATCCCATTGAGAGTATTCACGCTGGTTGAAGTATGGGGGAGATGTTACCAGGAGGTATGGTTCATGTTCGATCTTCTCCCATATAGCCGGATCCAGTGAGGATCCGCATATCAAGACATGTTTCCCGAGCCTTATAACATCCCCGTACTCGATTTCGTCCACACCCTCTATTGTGGGTACATATTCCTCGTCTTCTCCCGAGTAATCCGGTTTTTCGGAGGGTTTTATGTAATCTGCCAGTACCTCCAGCCTCGCATCTCTCATTTCCAGGAGATTGATTATATCCTGTTTCTTGTTCCTGTCGAACATCCCGTACGTCTGGTCAGTTGCCAGGAGTGCGAGTAGTTCCGAGTCCTCATCAAGGTCAACTATACGTACCTCCACTCGTTCGAATCCTTCCGCTTTTAGTGCCTTTATACGTTGGTGTCCATCTATAATCTGCATGTTCTTGTTCACAAGTATTGGTATAAGGTATCCCAGGTGATCGAGACTTGCTCTCAATCTATCCAGTTTCCCCTTACTTATATCTTTAGGGTTCTGTGGGTTTGGTTTCAGTGCCTTTATCTCCACTACCTGTGTTGTTCCAGAGAGTATAGCGGTTATCGGTTCAACTTGTCCATCCTTCATACTTAACACCATTGGTGTACCGGAGAGGAGAGGATTAAAGTTCGTGGAGGCTGAACTTGATCTCTCCGGTACATGAATGTAAGAGGGAGGTGGGTATAAGTATGTATTGTATTTATTCGTAAGGAATGTGGATTCCTTATTATAATATATTGTTCAATAATTCTTTCGTTAATTATTAACGAATGTTATTAAATTATTAATTAATACGGATTTATGTTCATTGGTTTATAAATGGGTGCAGGAGAAGGGAGGAAAATTAGAGGATTTGAGTGTGTAAATATGGTATAACCCTTCTCCTACATTGTGTTAGGATACATGATACGCACTACGTGGGTACATTGGTATCCGGTGTATATTATGGTTTGTGTTTTTAGCCATGATAATCCTTGAATTCGCATGACTTGAAAGTGGCTTTGTGGTTGACCCACCTGGCGAATCTACGCTGGTATGGATCGGATTTGTTGTATGGCATGGCGTATGGATCCATACCGTATGAGTCTATGATCTTCACTCTTAACAGATCCTCATCTGGTGTGGACCAGTAACCTATCAGTACATATACCATGATCTTGTACGGTTTTATGTACTGGATCATTTTTTCGAAATGTTCAGTCAGGTCTTCCCTGGGATCGTCCCAGGCTATATGGATCCGACCTTTATGAGTAAGTGAATTAAGGGCTTTGCACTGCCCATCAGTGATTATCCTAACATCAACTCCCTCGAACTGGACCGGCTGGTTCCATTTCTTGAGTTGGTCGATCGCGATGGGCCAGTACGGATTGGCAAAGAAGTTGTTATCCATGACGCGGATCCAGGATCCGGTCGGGTTGAGGTTCTTGGGTTTGACGGGATATATGAATCCTTCCTTCATTCTCACTATACAGAACGGGCAATTTCTTATGCAACCCCTAGAGAACCATACTATGCTGTAATCACAATCCGGATACAGTGTGTAATCATACTCACATCCCTCTATCTCTGGAGGGAGCTTGGTCGTGAGGTTGAATCCAGTTCCACCACATACCATGTCGTCTGTTATGTACACCTTCGGGGTGAAGTCAAATATGCTGGATGCGTAGACTTTGTCATAACGCCATTTGTTGTAGTGCCGATACCATTCCACGGTGTGGCCTAGTGATTTGTGGTATGTGGAGATCTGCATGAGTGCAGTATTGACTATATGCGGTTCGAGGTTATACAGTCCGATTATCATCTATATTCCTCTCTATGAGTTTCCAAGCGTTGATGTTACCGTGGCAGAATCCTATGTAATACGGATTGAAATCCTTGTTATCTCTCTCTAAGTGACGTTCCCATTTCTCGCTCATCTTCATCCAACCACTCCATTATCAATTCTCCGAGTCTCTGCGAAACGAACGGTACGACCGAGTTGCCAAGGCATTTAAGTCGGTGTATCCTTCTGGGAACCCCATCAGCCACTCGATCCACACTGGGTTCAACTGCCCACCATTCCCTGCCGTCATCTTCCGCGCTTCCTCCTCGTCCAGTTCCCCGTCCTCCACGAGTTTCTGTATCATCTCCCTGTGGTATGTTCCCCTCCAGCTCGATGCCTGTGGGGAGGGGTACTTGCGAAACGTGTCGCGATACTCTGGTCTTTTTGGGTCGTTGCCCGAATATCGAGCTTGTTCGAAGTCTCCCATGGTTATCATGCTTGAAGTGGGGGTTGGGTGGGATCTTACCGCTTGAGGGAGTGTCATCGAGTGCATGTTCTTCCCGTCCCATTGTGTTTTGATCATCCGTTCCTCCATGTCCATGTTCGCTGATGGGGTGGGCCACGATAAACAACCTTCTCCGGAGGTGGGGTGCTCCAACTCCTCGAGCCGATATGCAATTCCATTCCGCATCATACCCGCTGTCGGCCAGGGATCCGAGTACGGTATCCAGTCCCCTGTGAGTGAGTGCTGGAACGTTTTCCACGATCGCGAGCTTTGGTCGTACCATGCGAATGGTTTGTAACATTTCCCACCACAGACCAGAACGTTCTCCGCCGAGGCCAGCACCCTTTCCGGCAATGGATATATCCTGGCAGGGGAAGCCACCGCAGATGATGTCTGTTTCCTCAATAACTCGTTGAATATCTTTACGTCCTTCCATTTCATTACACCCGGCCAGTGTTTCTTGAGTACTTTAGAAGCATATGTATCTAACTCGACTTGTGCTATGGTTTGACCCAGTCCGGATCGTTCCAGACCCAATTCAAGTCCGCCTATACCGCTGAATAGTGATAAGATCTTCACGTGAAACCACCTAGAATAACCGTGTTTGCCCCTTGGTCACGGGGAATTCGGGTACTTTCATACCCTTCTTTCTGTATAACTTTATGGTACACGATCGGCATAGAACACCCATCATTTCCCCTTTACCATTTCTCACCTGGAGCAACCGTTCGGGTTCCTTTGAATCCCCGCAATCATCACAGTACCACGTGCTGGAATCGTGGATATCCTTGATACCTTCCATGGTTTCCAGTGTGCACTCACTGTTCAATTCTGCATTGATCCATTCCCATGACATTGTGATCACTTGTCCACACACTTGAACTGAATCGCCACGTGCCAGTACATGATGGTGAGTAGTGTGAGTAACAACGGAACCTCAATCCACTGTTCGTTGAATGGGAATTTGAGTATGACTGAACCCGAGGGGATTGAGCCTACTATGACGAGGAACCATAACAGGGTCATGGCAGTGCCGGTGAATAGTGAGAGGATTGAGAGTACACGTTTCCAGTTCATTCGTTCACCTCATTTATCATTGTTCTGATCGTTTCAAATATATCCATAATTTCCTTTCTAGTGTTTCTTCTTATATGGATTTGTTCACCACCGGCCATACCGATATCAATGTAGTAATATCCACTATCCTTTCTAGTGAATACACCATGTATCGTGGCTATGTATTTGGGATTTATATATACAGGATATTTCTTTGGGAAGCTATTCACACGATACAATTTCATTCTATCAGCTCCCATGTATATGGATTTCGTGGGTAGAGTTTGGCATTCTCGTAATTCTCGATGAATGTCCGTTTGAGGTAATCCATACTATGCTCAATATCCTCATCGGTCAGCGACAGAACCTCATCTATTGTAGACGCGGTCTTGTAGCATTTATTCGACAATGCAGTTATGTGAGTATCACGACCATATAGTACTAGTTCTAGTACGAATTTATCCGGTCCTTCCTTGAATAACTCGATCAACCTGTTCATGGAGGACACGCCCCCATCTTTATCTTCTTCAATCACGTGATCACCACCTACAATAAATATCATCAAAATCGATTATATCTGCATCTACACCATCTTTTATTTGAGAGTTATCCAATTCGACCGTGACCTTGATATTCTCATTCGGCCCTAGTACTAGTAGTACGTACTTATCCTTGACCTGGTTCCTGACATGATCGAATGACTGTTGTACGAATTGTGCGAGTTCGTATTTCAATGCCTCAGTCTTCCCGATTGCCCTAAATTGTTTATGTACACCCATACGATCAATCCTCACTTGGTTGAATCATCTTACACACGGTGCATTGTGTGATCGATACCTCGTCGTGTCCACTGGATACATACCCACCATTGTCGTAGTGTTTCTCGGTGTACTGGCTAGTTGTGACCATAGTCGTATCCGCGTTACAGAATGGGCACGTGCCGATGTGTTCTTCATGATCCATATTATCACCCAGTATATTCTCCGTGTGTATCAACGATTCTACACAATGCGACCTTGAATCCATTCTTTCTCCAATTATTGAGAATTTCCTTACCGTCGTAGCCTTGAGCATTATTGGACAATTTCTCCTTGAGTTCTTTGATCGTTTTCGATGCGGTCCAGTATCTGATCGAACCACGATTCGATATCATAACCCATACTTCCTCATTTCTTAGTCGTCTCACGCCACTTCACCTCCCATTTGTTGTTACTACCTTTGATACGCCGGTACAGTGTCTTACATTTCAGGCACTTCAACCGTTCCTCGTTATATGTGCCCAATTCGATATCGTTGTCAGAGAAAAGTGTGTTGGGTGAACCGCAACCGGGGCAGTTGATCACAACCTCCTCTGGTTTGATTGTAACCTTCTCGTAGATCAGTTGGTCACGTTTACATATCGTCAATGTCATGTGCGGGTGTAGTGCGATCACTTGTTCCTTGGTTTGATCCTTGAGCCAGGACTCGATTGACTCGGCAAACCCCTTGATATCCTTATCCGCAGCCTCGGGTGGCATGGTTATGACGAGTACCTGGTCCTCGGTTAGTACAGGAACCTTGACGGGTTTCATCCTAGTCACTTTTCTCACCACCTTTGTAATTGTCGTAATTGATCTGGCATTTATCACAAAGTGATCCAAGTCGTAGGTTGTCGATGGCTTCCCCGCAGTGAGAACAATGTCTGTGAGCAACGAGATCCACATCCACGTGTTTGACCGGCCCCTTGTTACGACATGATGGACACTTGGATTCTCCAATTCCACACAGTGGCAATCCACATTCCATACAAGGTCTGTCATCGACTTCAATAATAGTCTTGGACTTATATGGAACCGCCACCACCATGTACCCATCGTGGACCATGTTGAATATGCCGTTGTCACACTCCTTGGCGTGTTGGACTATGTATGTCAGGGCATCCTCTGGTGTCATCAGTGATCGAACTATCTGGATGTGCCCACATTTAAAACACTGATAATTATTTTCGCTGAATACAGTTTCAGGCGGTGCATCAGGTACATTCCCATCCTCTCCAACTATCGTGGTTGTAACGTTCAATGTAAGTTCCTTTCCAGCCAGTCCACCCTCAAGTGTTTTGAATTTACTTTCCAACTCGTGTAGGCGATTCTTGACCTCGACCATATCGAATGTGTGTCCATCGACATCTGTTCTCAAATCATCGATACGCTTATTCAGCGGGTTGAATGTGTTGTATATATGTTTCTCGCGGTTGATCATATCCTGTTGCAGATCCTCTATCACCTTGAGTGTTTCCTTGGTTAAAACCATCATTCCACCTCCACTTGCCTGATCCTGTTCACTACCCACACTTCCCCCTTCGGCACGTACATGTTCGGGAGGAGGAGTGGGAGTTTGTGTGATATGGTGAGTGCGTATGTGTTGCATTTGAATCCAGATCCCATGTCTATCATTCCTGTTCTGACCCGTGCGGGTCCGAGTACCTTCAGTATGTTTGGCAGGTCCGGGTACGATACAAGGAACATCAATTCACCAGCTCTTGCCTCCTGGTCCGCCCGTTCGATTTCATCACATATCGTGTTGTATATGTTCATTTTGTAATCACCTCCAGTTTGTTGTCGTTATATTTGATATGTATGGGTATCTCCCTGATAGTTGGGGGCCATTCCAGTGTGAACCTTTTGTGTGAGTTCAACTGTTCACATAACCTGTTGTACCCGTGCGGACCTATCCGTATCTCCAATACCTCCAGACCCTGTGCCCTTGCCTGTTCGATCCTGTCATCTATCGTGCTGAGTATACTCAATCCTGACCCTCCTCTACGATCCTATTGGTGATGATATTTCTATCTTCCCTGACAATGATATCCCCGAACGTGAACACGCCAATACCGTATGAACAGAGGTGCAATCTGTGGGCACACGCTTCCGCCTCTGCCTTTGACAGGAATAATCCCACTGTGTATTCCACTCCATACTCCTCCTCCCCATCATCATACGAGCTGGTCAATCTCCAAATGTTCAACCCTTTCATAGCCTCTCTAAGATCATCTATTGTGTCGATGTTCATACCTTCAACCCCGTTGTCAATTCAATCTTCAATTTGTTCCATGTATCAGGATCCTCTGGATCCTCATACTCGAACTTGATCCATTCCGTGATCATGATCACCCTGGCTGGTATGCCGTGTTGGAGCAATTTTATATCTCCTGGCGTGAACATGTTCTCGCAACTGAAGGATATATTCCTGACACCTGGGCAATCTTTCAATTCCTCATATAACGGTCCAAGGTGCACCATCATACCACACCCTCTATCACCGATTCCATGAACTGGCATATTCTGGTGACACCCCATTTATCGGGACAATCCACCCTAATGACAGCACCCCTGATCATGCCATTTATCACCTTCTTGTCGCCAATGGTCAACTGGAGGTAGCAATCATTACCTGCGCCTATGTGCACCATATTGATTTCTCTCACAACTCTAGCCATTTGTACACACCCCAAATCCATCGGGTATATACACATAATATTGGCCCTATTTATACCCATCGGATTTATTCCTTACGAATGAATCGTTATTATTTAATAAAGTATTTTCGGTAGAATCTATACCACAGATTTGAGGAGGTGGCCGTTAACCGTGGATCCCAGTGGGGTGGGCGAATAATTAAGTTGTTTATATACTTTTAATGCGATCCCCTTCTATGTACTGGGTTAATGGCATGAATATTAATGGCATGGCATGGCATGAATATATCAATGGATACTCAAGTATGGCCTTTATACCTAGTACATTGATTTGGTTTAACGGTGATTAAATGATTAGAATAATGTATCAATGCCCCGTTGAAATAACAACAATATGGGTACAGGGAATAGGACAAATAACGGTTAATGATCGACTAGACGTTAATTATGAATCATGCACGGCACCGTTCAATAGAACGGTGATTATTAGCTAATGGTCACTAGGTGACAAATATAATTTAAGGAGGAATAAATATGGTATATGAAGGAAAGCTAGATAAGAACGGCAAACCGACCGCAGCACCAAAGGATGGGTATATGTGGGTTGATATGAACAAGTCCGCTCGTGATGGTGCAATATCAAAGGGGATGGATCCCGATATGGCACTAGAATATATCCCGTACAAGTATGTAGAACGGAAAATATCCACTAACCCCGATGGTGACCGCAACGCAGTACTAAATGCCCTCCACACGATAAAGGGAAGGGTAACGGATAACACGTGGGAATTAATCAAATCGGTTTCTAGGGATGAACTGTTCAAGGGTTATTCCATTGCCAAATACTTACACGTACGCGACTACGTGAATCCTGATACGGGAAAAACCCAGAACGTTAAGCGGTGGGTATTCACCGAGGGTGACGAATCGATCGATTTGGACAAATCGCTGGAATCGAAGGATTAATTAAAATCGGTACTGGGAAATTGAAATTTTTATCAATTTCCCTTTATATTTTTTTTTGTACGCCAGTAGCACGATTTACTGTATTCGTGTCACTGTCCAGGCGATCCCTGGAGTGGCACGATTCATCGGGATCGTGTCACCCTCCGGATCTGGAGCACTGGCATACTGGAGTATGGAGGCATAAGCGATCGAACGACTTAAATAATATTGACATGGGGAAGAAATATGAATGAGGAAGAAAAATACAATGGATCGAGTATTGAGCGCGTACTGTGGAAGGCACTGAAACCCCTTATATTCCAGCGGATCAGGGAGATGGAACACTGCCGATCCAAACTGGGAGAGATAAGGCGGGATCTGGTGCATTTGAACAAATGCAGAACCACCATTGGAGAGAACGCTGCACTGGAACTCCAGGAACATGAGCAGTGCTACATGCACAAGTATAATGTGCTTAGATCCGATGCTAACGAACTAGCCAAATCGTGCTTGAGATGGGATGACAGGTACAACAGATTCGTGTCCATATCTCCCTGGGATCTGGGGTGCTACCGTGGATACAGGCAGGAGCGATACAAACTGCTCACGAAGAACAAACGGACACAGCTCGAACATGCCGAGTACAGGTTGCTCTGCTTGGAATTCGGGAGGGTGTGAGTGTGGATCTCATAGAAATCATACTCATAATCGAGAACGAACTGACACCACTGGCACGGGAGAAGATGGGCATTGAAGTGCCACGCATACCCATCAAGATGACAACAGCACGAGCACGGGCAGGGTGCTTTATCCATGATGAAGATAACAATGGAACAGAATACAGATTCTCATCATGGGCAGCAGAACATGAACCCGACTTCAAACAAAACGTCATACACGAGTTCGCACACCATGTACAGCTCGTCAAATACGGGTACACCAACCATGACTACCTGTTCCGGAATATCATGAGCATCCTGGGGGGATCAAGAAAGATACACCATAACTACCATTGCGGTGCTAAACTTGAGTGCTTGAAATGTGGTTACAGTTGCCCCATCACCGTACAAAAGGCCAAACGCATAAGACCACGGTTACACGCTTATTACTGTAACGAGTGCAAGTCACACTCCCTCAAAATAGTGATGGATGATGAGGAGAAGTGAATCGACAGGAGCTGGCAATATGTATATCACACAATTCTGGTAATGTGCCTCTGCTGGCAGCATGACCCAACTACCAAAACGGTGAAAGGGTACACACTGTACCCTAGTACCAGATTGGCCCCTGGTACCTGATGATCCGGCCAGTATAATACTAAGGAGGAATAAAATATGGTAGAATTGACAATGCACGATGTAACCAGCGTGCAAGTGAGAAAGCGGGTGATCCCGCCAGAACGGCAGTCGATCAACATTGGCAGAAACGTGTACATCCTGTACGTGATCGCAAGGAACGAGAAGGGTGAGAAAGTGAAACTGACAATGTTCACCGAAGCACCCATGGACATTGAAGTGCCTGATGCGTACGTGGAGGATTGAACATGGTTGAAGAGAAATGGGACATCGAAAAGAGAAATCCACTGGATGTGGCAATAGATCTGTGGGAACTGATTGCAGAATACCCCGATGATGCGTACGGAATCTTTGAGATCAAGCGTGAGGTGGTGGATGGAATAGGGTGCACAAGCAAATGGGCTCACCATTGTCCACTGTGCGAGGCGTACATTGATGACGATTGCATGGGTTGCCCGATCAAGGAGAGTTTGAGCGGACTGAGGTTCGCATGTGAATGTGATGATAATTGCCCGTACAGGAAGATGGTGTACGCAGTGGATGAGGATGGTGATGATGAACATAGACTTGATTTCAAGCAACAGGATGCTAGGGAATTCCTGGAATTCCTCAAGTCATTAAAGGAACAGAACGGTGATGAAAATGAAAGAAATCAGAACGATCAAGAGAAGGGAGCCTGAAGAATTCGATGATGCTGTGAACTCGGCCATCGAGGAAAAGGAACACGAGAACATGGTGTGCCTGTCAGTGATAATATCACACCCAAAACCATACTTCGCTGACTACATAGCCACACTCATATTCGATGACGACAGGGGGCGGGGATGATGGTCAGTGCAAAGGAAGTAGTGGAACTGGCCAAAGCCCTGGACACCACTGGATATGGTGCTCGATGGGATGATATGGTCAGAGAATCGGAACGGAAGGAGTGGGATCGGATCGAATTCGAGGAGGCGGTCATGAAAGCACTGGACAATGGACTGCTGTACGAACCCATACTTGGGAAGCTAAAGGTGATCTGAGTGTGCGAACATGGAGAACTATACAGGTGCTCAAGGTGCAGGGTATTCAGACACACAACAGACCATACACCGTGTGCACACTGCAAGGAATTGGGATTCACATGAACGAACAGATAATGAGAGCATTGGGATTCGATCGAGAGGTCGATCTCAAGAACATGGGCAAGTGTGTATTCTGCGAGTGCACAATAGATCCCCACTCGTTCAGGGACGAATTGAGCGCAAAGGAATACAAGATATCCGGCATGTGCCAAGCATGCCAGGACCAGATCTTCGGGAAGTGATAATAATGGATGAAGAAATAGTATTTAACACAGCTGATGAGGAGCTCTGCTACCTCAAGGGAAAGAGAAAGGTGCTTGAATTGATGATGGGCGAAAAGAAACAGGAAGTGGCTAGGATCCATTCCGATATCCACAGAATGACCATGCACATAGCCCAGGTCGAATCAAGGAAGAAATATGGAGCATGGGAAGGCAGATACTCCAGTGAACCATGAAGGTGTGAATATGGGAGATGTAATATGTGCTCGCTGCGGTGAGCCCTGGGAATATTACTATGTAATACACGAAATGGGCGAGTTCTCAAGAGAGAACCTGCTCCATGGGAGATGGTGTCCCTCATGCAAGGGGAAGCACAATAACGAACTGAATGAGGAACATGAAGTGGAACATCTGCGATCCCTGATGGATTCAACAGACCTGGACCCCACGGAGTACATCTGAGGTGCTTGGATGGAAAAGGATGATAATACCAAAACACAACTGGCCGTGGGATTCCTGTCTGGATTCACATACGCATGCAGGGAGATCGAGAAGGAAATAGACGAACAGATGCAGCCAGGATCCAGAGAGAACTATGGACTCCAGAAAGGGAAACGGATCATCGATCACCAGATCTCCATGGTCAGTACAATGGCCGAACATTCCAATTTCAAGAACTGGGTAACGGAGAGGATCATAGAACTGCAATACGGTATAAAGGAGGTAGAAAAGTGAAAATATTTGTGAACGGAAAAGTGGAGGACATGAGCAGGGAACAGGCCATCAGAAAATTCGAGAACAGATATGGCCCAAATGGTGAACTGATATACGACTCAAGGCACGATCTCAGGTTCGAGAAGGACTCGAACGGAGAGGAGTTCGGGATCGCTGCGGTGAGGGAGCACGTGACAGAACCCATAAGACACGTGGAATACTGGAGGCCGTGATATGGATATACCGGAAGATGTGCTCAAGGCGAAGATGATCACTGCACACGCAATCGGTGACAAACCAAACCAGATAATGATCAGCACTGAACGGCTGTCATTGTTCAGATCTTATGGCCGATTGATCGCAGTACGGCATGAGGGGAAGGTGTATCTGGACTCGTTCTACTGGAATTATTCCAGCACAACAGGCAAGTACAGAAACCTATTCCTGAACGAGAACAGAAAAGTTACTGAGAAACGGATCAAGTCGGGCGAGTACATACTTGTCAATATGAACTAGTGGGGGATCCAAGTGAATGAATATGTTATAGTGAGGGACCCTCACACGGATGAATATGTGCTCAAGGAGTGCGACCCAGACGAGAAAAGCATGATGGCATGTGGGCATGTATCCAACTCACACTCGATCGAGGAGTACAAAGGAGAGAAGATCAGGATACGTGCTTGTGTTATCTGCACTGGCATACAATACGATGAGAACGGGAAGGACATGGGTAGGTACACTATGCCCAAGCCGTCCCTGGAAGGGAGAATGGCAAAGTGCTCGTGCGGAAACAAGAGACCGAGTGATTGGTCACTCCCATTCTTCGAGTACAAGGGACCAGGATCTAATGCGGAAAAAACACATTGCAAGAACTGCGGAATGACGGTTGCTTGGCATAAACCCGATCACTGGTTCAGGGTCAAATACCCAGAGAAAACAAGGTGTGAGAAATTCGAGCCTGGTTACGAGTACGAACACGATGAATACTACTGCGGATGCAGTGGATGGAACTGAGGTGAACAAGATGAAAAGAACTACTAGGAAAATATATGAGGAAGACGGCGTGTATGTGACAATCGAGGATGGACTGGTCAAGCATGTTGGCATTGGTATCAATACCAAAGTAACATTGCCAAACTTTATCGACATTATGTTGAAGATAAGCATATCAGAACAAGTCAGTAAACTAGAGGATGAACCGGAGAGTGATGACAATGAAAATTGATTACTCCACGTGTCCAGAACGGTTCAGAGGCGAGTTCCAACGCTACCTGGACAACCACATCAGACCAGGGCACTTCCTGTCCGCCGTGCTCTCCAACGATCTCATGGGAGCTATGGGCAGGGCAGATCTGCAATCCCGAATACAGTTACACGATATATGCACGTTCGTGTACAACCACGTGCCTATGTGTGCTTGCGGGTCAAAGGAATCGTTCGAGAAATGGCTGAACATGCCAGAGGAGGAATGGCCGTGATGGATTGGATCGCTGACAACGACCTGATCGAGTACGTGGTGGAAGTGGATCTTGAGGATAAAGTGTCAAGGATCATACTCGACTGCAACCGCGACCTGGACACAGTGGGAACATGCACACTGGTTGACTTCCTGAGAGGTTACGGCACATTCAGGCACAGACGGGGAAAGAACTGGGAATCGGCACGACAACACTACGGCAGACTACGACAACTGACACGGGATCAGGTACACGATTTCGTGGAATCACTGACACGACTAGGACTCATCGACAGAATACCATACGGCAGGTATCACCAGTGCACCATAACTCAGAAAGGATTAAGTGCACTGAAATCCAATGCACCCATACCAGCTCAGATACCATGGCCCCTCCCATCTAAACGGTGGCCCATATAACCCACACACACCAGGACCAGCGGGGATCTTGAATATCTCTTCCCCTACCACATTTTCACCTCGCTGGTCCATCCCACCACAGAACCGGAGCCTTGTCGTGGCGTGGTGGCTTTAAACCAATCCGGAGTGGAGGAATTGTATGTACCCTGAAGAACAAATACAAGAGGATAATTACACGAAGTTTACCGATGTGATCGAAGAAATAAAGATGGTGCTGGATAGTACCGATGTCAACAAAAGGAACGAGATTCTCAACAAACTTTTCGACATCTTTAGGAATGAGAGGATGTGCAAGTATGAACTCATCTCACAACGAAACCTGCCAGTAGTTATACACCTAGACGGCGGACTGATCCAGGATGTCAACCACCCATACCTCAAGTATGCCATCATCTATGACCAC
>Ga0180438_10001132_pt1 | contig 48183 bp, 36 predicted proteins | sample SS_ome_12_FD_132455 | JGI IMG/M metagenome (GOLD analysis project Ga0180438, IMG submission 132455) | Hypersaline lake sediment archaeal communities from the Salton Sea, California, USA - SS_3_D_2 metaG | ecosystem: Environmental > Aquatic > Non-marine Saline and Alkaline > Hypersaline >...
AAAAGCATTCGGTGAACACGTTACCGCGGCCCTGCAAAAATTAATGAATGACAAACACCTGCTTTTTCGATTGGTTGAGGCAAGTGACCTCGGTGAGCGCAAAGAGGGTTCGCTGCATCATCCGGTTCGGTATTATCGCTTGGGAAAGCGGGAACATTTGGGTATCTTCCGACTGGATTGGATTGAAAATGAAATTGGCTATCTGGATTACCGTCGATTTTATTACCACCAGGAAGCCAAAGCAATGCTGCTGAATACCATTCAATTCCTGTCCCCTGCCAACGCCATCATTATTGACCTTCGTGAAAATCATGGAGGTTCAGGGCATTTGATTCCATTATTGTGCAGTTATTTTTTACCGCATCCCACCCAATTAACCGGGACCTACTATCGCCAGGAAGATATTACCGAGGAATGGTGGACTTTTGAGAAGATTGAAGGCAAGCGGCTCCTGGATGTTCCGCTATTTGTTTTAATCAGCCAAAATACATTCTCTGCCGCCGAGTATTTGGCGTATGATCTGAAAGTCAGAAAAAGAGCCACACTGGTCGGTGAAACAACAAAGGGGGGTGCTCATTCAGTAGATTTGTTTCCGGTAGGCGACCAGTTTGAAATTTATATCCCCACCGCCCGCGCTATTAATCCAGTCACCGGAAGTAACTGGGAGGGAACAGGCGTTCTTCCGGATGTTACGGTCCCGAGCGAATCGGCGCTGGACACCGCGATTGTACTGGCGAAAAAGGCTGCTCAGGAGTATGGACAATTGAAAGACGCAAAATTGAAAAAAATTGTTAATGCGATGCAACGGCAGCTCGATCAAGCTGAATCATTATTCAAAGCGGGTAATAATGAAACAGCCACGACGCTTTTAGACTCCGCTTTTCAAATCGGTGCAAAAGCTGATTTAATGAATGAATTTTTTATCAGGGTATTGGCCTATCATTATTCATCATTTCAGGCGCATAAAATGGTAATCGGGGTATTAAAAAAGCAGGTTGAATTATTCCCTGAATCGCCAGGGGCTTATGAATCATTGGCTTGGGCTTATTATAAACAGGGTGAATCAGCGCTTGCTCGAAAAAATTTTGAGAAGGTATTAGCATTGGATAAAAATAATTCAATTGCTGAAGAGATGTTGAAAAAGTTAAAGTAATGCATTCCTTTTGTCGATAAATTTCAAGTCTGAGATTTTACGATTGCTCTCCACGGGAAATATTTCTTTTACACCAACAATAAGTGGGGCAATCGAGATATTCACTGGGTGGATGCGAAAATTATTCATAAGTTAAAACCGGATTCAAGAAAATGAGGCAGCTATTCATTGCTTTGGTTTTGCTTCCTTTAAATTTATTATACTCGCAATCCAATTCAAACGAACCTTTTCCTTCCTCAACCATTGGCCCGAATCTCTATAAAATCGAGGTCGATGGCAATTCCATCATCGCTTCCATTGGTCCTGACGGGGTTCTGCTCACTGACGTCGGCGGGGAAAGCAAAGGACGCCGTGTTATGGCCACAGTTCGCAAATTAGGTGGTACGAAAATCGATTATATTATCGATACCCACTGGCACGTCGATCACACCGGTGGAAATATCTGCTTTGGGAAAACCGCGCTGATTATCGCTCATGAAAATGTCAGAAAGCGGTTGTCGGAGGATAAATGTTTGAAATTCTGGAATGAGGAACACCTGGCTTTCCCCGAATATGCCTTGCCGGATATCGTTTTTTCCGATCGGATGACGCTCTATGTAAACGGTGAGGAAATTGAGATCATTCATCTTCCGAGTGGACATACCGACGGCGACGTTATTGTTTACTTCACGCAAGCCAATGTCTTGCATGTCGGCGATTGCCTCTTTTCAAATGGATTCCCGGCAATTGATTTTGAGATGGGCGGGAGTGTCGAAGGATTTGCAGAAAATTTAAATACAATCGCCTCTACGATGCCGCCGGATGTGAGGATCATCGCGGGTCACGGTCCTGATTACACCGTGGCGCAGCTTAAGTCTTACGAAAAGATGATCCGCTCATCGCTGAAAGCTGTCCGGGAGGCGATGCAAAAGGATATGTCGCTTGAAGCCATGCAGCCGGCCAATCTTTTGGAAGGGTGGGAAGCGTACAGCCACGGATTTTTTTCTTGCGATCAATGGATCAATATGATTTACCAGAGCTTACTTCATCATTCTCATCGTGTTTCAACGGAAACAGCGCCGGGGCCTCAACTCAAAGCGCCTTATCTTGGACAAACACCACCCGGAATAACACCAAAAGTCTTCGCGCCCGGCCTCATTTCAACGGATTTGGATGAATTCGGTTGTACCTTCTCTCCCGACGGCAGCGAGTTTTATTTTACCCGCACCTTCACCGAGCCAAGAAGGCATACGATTATGGTTTGTCGGTGTGAAAATGAGGTCTGGAGCAAGCCGGAAATTGCTTCGTTTTCCGGTGTGCATTCTGAAGCAGAACCCAACTTTTCAACAGATGGAAAAAAGTTGTTTTTCGGCCGACTCCGACAAACAGAGGACGGCGATATGGTTTCTGATATAATGCTCACAGAATGCACAGGAGCGTCCTGGAGTGCACCCTGTCGTGTTGTAACCGGTATGTTTGCCACTGTTGCTAAAAGCGGTACACTTTATTTCACGGATGTTTCCAACAAACAAGATAAAGGTGATATTGTCAGCTCCCGTTTGATCGACGGCGTGTACGCTGCCCCTGAAAAACTGACCGGTGGTGTAAATAGCCCTTACCTGGACGCCCACCCTTTTATTGCCCCTGATGAAAGCTATCTTATTTTTGATTCCGACCGGCCAGGCGGAGCTGGCAGCAGTGATCTTTACGTCGTCTTCAGAATGAAAAATGGCACGTGGGGGAAGGCCATTAACCTGGGCAGCAAAATCAACACTCCCGGCTACAACGCTATTCCCTCGGTTTCACCGGATGGGAAATATCTCTTCTACCACACTGACGGGGACATCTGGTGGGTGGATGCGGGTGTAATTGAAACATTAAAATAACAGGATTTTCAAGGTTGAATCTTAAAATCACATTGTTGGTTAGTATTACAACGTTAAGTTAAATCGACGAATAATCCTACTAAATGCAGAGGCGCAGAGGCCGCAGAGGTTCGCAGAGAGATTTTTTAAGAATATAGACAGGGAAATTTATGTCTTACTAAATATCATGAAAACTGATCGTTTCATTGTGTATAAGGATTTTTCTCTGCGACCTCTGCGCCTCTGCGTTAGAATGAATTTATCAATATCAACTTAACGTTGTAGTATTAGTGTTTAAACGAAAAGTACTTAAAATGTCATTCTGCGGCGGTTTTTGCCGAAGAATCTCTTAACGTCAACATTTTTATAAACAGAATATTACCGCTCAGAGATTCTTCGTCGCGGAGTATATCCTGAGCTTGCCGAAGGGCTCCTCAGAATGACAAAAAATTGACTTTTCGTTCAGTTACTAGTTATTTTCTGGTTGTGTTTTCTCATTATCCATTAAACACTCGACTGAATCCACCGATTAACTTTCGATCTTAACCGCTTTGACATTCACCAGAAAATATGGTTGTTCGCCAAATCATAAATGGAATTTACTCCTTTGTTGCGTATATAGTGTCTAATTAAAAAAAAGTTTACAACGAGATTCGAAATTTAAGCATACAAAGTAAACATCTGAGAAGTTGATTGAAGCGAGGAATTAAGAAATGAAGAATGTATGTTTTATCGGTTTTTTTATTATTGTGTCAGTCACAAACTCATTTTTACCACCGAAAGATTTTCCGGTTTTGCGAGGTCCCTATCTCGACCAAAAGCCACCAGGGACGACGCCTGAGAAATTTGCACCCGGGATTGTGACAACAGACATTGGTGAAACCTGTCCGGCGTTCTCTCCGGATGGCAAGCGCTTTGTTTTTATGCGCTATGATGCGCGGGAATGGGATTCAGGATCGAAAAAATATCTCACTTTGATGACAGAATTTAAGAATGGCAGATGGACTCAACCCACTCCAATGCCGCTCAATCTCAATACAGAATATCTTGATTGGGATCATAATTTTGGTACAGACAGTAAGACCTTTTATTTTACTTCGAAACGTCCTCTGAGCGGTAATGGCCCGGCTGTACCAGGCGATATCTGGAAAATTCTTTTAGCAGACACCGGCTGGTCCGAACCTCAAAGATTACGTTTTCCGATTAATACTGAGAAATTTCACGATGCCAATCCCTGCTTTACCAAAAACGGAACATTGTATTTCACCAGCCAGCGAGAGGGAGGGTTTGGAAGGTCCGATCTTTATCGCTCAGAACTGGTTAACGGGAAGTATGTTAAAGCAGAAAATATCGGCCCAGCGATTAATACAGAATACTCGGAGTTTGATCTCCAGATTGCTCCCGATGAAAGTTACATCGTATTCGTCTCAAATCGACCAGGGGGACATGAAGTGATGGGTTACCGGCATGATTTATATGTTTCCTTTCGAAAAAATGACGGCTCCTGGACTAAACCACAAAATCTGGGCGAAGAGGTAAATACCATCGGCGGCGTTGCGCTTACCCTGACATCAGATGGTAAGTATTTGTTATTTACCGGTCTGGGAAAGGAACCGAATAGTGATATTTATTGGGTGAGTACAGAAATCATTGAAAATCTTAAACCAAAAGAATTGAAGTAAGGAGGAAAACCAGTGAAATTAAAAGTAAATTTTGTCGGAGTTGTGCTGCTTATTATTTTTGTATCGAGTATTTTTGCTCAGCAGACTGATTTCCCGGTTCTCAAGGGACCTTATTTCGGTCAGAAACCGCCGGGTCAAACGCCTCAAAGATTCAAACCCGAGGTTTTTAAAAGAGGTAAGTACGCCGAACCTGTTTTCCTTTTTTCAGCGGATGGCAGGGAATGTATATTTACGGCTTCTGGCGGCATCTATTTCACCGAGTTGAAAAATGGAATTTGGACAACGCCCTCGAATACGAATACATACGGTGGATTCACCGATTTCGAGCCGAATCTATCACCAGATGGCAAAAGGCTCTTTTTTAATTCCCTGAACAGGCCTTTACCAGCCGGCATCGAAAAGCCGCGGGTACCGATATTCGTGTCGGAGAGAACAATAAATGGCTGGACTAAACCAGAGTATCTGGGATTTGGGGGCATGTACGCTACGTTGTCGGACAAGGGAAACATCTATTTCACAATCAGAAAAGACGGTGTCGATTGTCTGGCCATGAAGAGATTCGTTAACGGAAAAAATCAAGACACTGAGATTATACCCGCACCTGTTTATTCTAAAAATTATCATGATCAGCATCCCTGTATTGCTCCCGACGGAAGTTTTTTAATCTTTGATTCGGAAAACAGGCCGAAGAAAAATCAATGCGGACTGTTTATCAGCTTTAAGCAGCCGGACGGTTCCTGGACCGAACCGGTTAATTTGGGCGATTTTATTAAACAGGACAATGCTGCACTGGCATGAGTTACCTCCGACGGGAAATATTTATTCTACAACGACCGAAATGGAGACAACTGGTGGGTGAGTACAGAGATTTTGGAAGTATTGAAAACGGACGTTCTAAACAAGTGAGAGTATCATGATGAATATGTTCAATATAAGGATTGCCTGTTTAATTGTTTTAATGAATTTTAGGACATCCTTTATTGTTCGGGCACAGGAACAATTGCCCTCTGTTGTTACCTATACTGTCGGACATTATAAAACTGTTTATTCGAACGTATTGGACGAGGACCGCACCATTCTTGTAAACTTGCCCGATGACTATGAAACCTCGAGGAAGCAATATCCTGTTCTCTACATCCTGGATGGTGAAGCAACCCATCGATTCATTCATTCCATCGCAGCAATTACGTTTTACAGTGGCGTGCGGCGATTACCGAGAATGATCGTCGTCGGTATTTTGAATACCGATCGTACTCGTGATATGACCCCTCGAAAGGTTGTTCAACGACAGAATTCGGGCGGGGGCGATGCTTTTTTGAAATTCATCATTTCAGAGCTTAAGCCGTATATTGAATGTAAGTATCGGTCCGCCCCGTATCGGATTCTTTTCGGTGGCTCGTTAGCCGGTATGCTCACGCTCTACTCTTTGTTCAGCCAACCGGAATTCTTCGACGGGTATATTGCCAGCAGACCAGCATTGAACAGTCTCACTGATTATACGTGGGATTCAGATGTTATCTTTCAGAAAGCAAGGAATTTTTTTGTAAATAGTAAATCTTTGAAAAAATCTCTTTTCATCGATTATGGCGAGCAGGAAGATGCCCTTCACGATCCCGAACCGATCCAAAAACTATCCGCTATTTTCAAGTTAAATCCACTCCAAGACTTTCGTTGGAAGATACAGTCGATGGGTGAGAGCGGGTATCGCTCCGCAGAAAGTCTAAAAAACGGACTGCTCGCCGTGTTCGACGGCTGGCATTATTCAGCGGATTTGCTCTTTGCTCACGGATTTGCAGGCCTTGAAAATCATGCGAAGCGACTGTCGGAGCGGTTCGGCTATCCGATTACGGTAGCCGATTTATTGACAGAGAAGGATCTGCTCATGTTTGGCTACCGGTTTCTGGAAAACGAAAACCTAACGGAAGCAATTGCGCTGTTTAAATATGCGGTCGCAATATATTTCAATTCCTGGAACGCATTTGACAGCCTGGCCGAAGCCTATTTGAAAGCCGGTCAAAAAGATTTGGCCATTAAGAACTATGAAAAATCATTGGAGCTTAATCCTGAAAATACGAATGCTGTAGAAAAACTAAGACAACTGCAATGAAATATAAATCAACTGAATCAAAAAAGCCAGAGGAAATACGCTATGAAAAACACTATTATCTTCTCAGTACTCTTTATTTTGTGTACCTCGGTGCTCGTCTCGGCAGAACCAATTGTTGAAGCTGCTAAAAACGGTGATTTTAAAACAGTGAAGACAATTCTGGAAAAAAATCCCTCGAAACTGAATGTGACCGATCAGGACAAGTATACGGCCCTGCACTGGGCTTGCATCCGTGCTCACTGGAATATTGCAAAATATTTGATTGAAAAGGGCGCGGACCTGAATGTTATTGGCGGCGACGGCGGAACGCCGATTAACTGGGCGGTTCACCATGATGATGTAGATATTGTCAAACGGCTGATTGAAAAAGGGGCCAGGCTCAATATCCGGAATCAATGGGGCATGACTGAATTGCACACAGCCATCTGGCGGGGGAATATTCACGTGGTTGAGTTTCTGCTCGATCAAGGCTCAGATCCAAATATTAAAACCAATGAAGGCTGGACCGCAATGCATTATGCCTACCGCAGTGGACACGACAATGTTATCGAGTTACTGAAAAAACGAGGCGTATCCATGAACGAGAAAGATAACATGGGACGAACACCACAGTACCTTTATTTCAAAAAACCGAAATCAATCGAGCTGTCTAATGCAGAACTGGATGAGTATATCGGCGAATATTATATCGGGGATTACTTGTTACTCGAGATTTGGCGAGAAGGTAATCAATTAAAAATTATGGAATTCGGCCCTGATGAAATCTACCCAGTTGCCAGGGACTTTTTCTATTTCAAGCAAGCGCCGTGGACGTTAATTTTTACCCGTGATGAGGACGATAAGATTCTTCAGGCGCAACTGTCTTTTATCAGGCGGTCGTATACCATTAAGCGAAAATGAAAAGAAGTATCTTTTTTATACTGCAAACCGGGATATTTTCTGGGTAAGTACTGAATTTATCGATGGAATGAAAGGGAAGGAGAATAAGAATAAGGGTAATCAATCACAGGTATTAAAAAGTTATCAATCAAAATGATGATAAAAGTTTTTAATAATCACGTGAAGACCTGTCAGCGGGCTATTGGCGTTAACTTAAGCTATTTTTTACACGGAGAAGCGGAGTAAGCGGAGTTTCACGGAGAAAAAATTACTAATGATTTAAATGGCTTTCTCCGTGAAACTCCTCTTACTCCGTGCCTCTTTGTTAAAAAAAAGCTTAAAATAAAGTACTGGATCGGCTGACGGGTCTTTGCGTAATATAAATTTATCCACGTGATTGGTTACGAATAAGGTGCATTAAAAGCCATAATTTGTTGTTTATTGAGTGCTCTTTGGCAACCATAACCGATTAAAATGGTGTTGCTTTTTTGGGGTTAATAATAAAATTTCTATATTTAGAAATTCGTAATTCGGATATATAATAAGATAAAAGTGGTTTTGAGATTCTCTGATTTTTTAAACTCACTTAATTCCTCTCTTCAAAAAGAGTGGACCTGAAGGTTGAATCTCAAAACCACTTTTTAGTAATATAATAGCCCCCGCCAATTACCATGATGATACTTGTTTGGATTAATGAATACAATTTTTATTTAATGAGCAGCATTTTTTTCATGCTTTGCCAGGTCGAATTACCCGCACTCAATTTATAAAAATATATCCCTGAGGGAACAAGATTTCCGAGATTATCGTGGGCATCCCAGGAAACAGAATGAACACCCGCATTCAGGGTATTGTCCAACAAAGTTCGCACCTCCTGACCATTCATATTAAAAATCGTAAGTTTTACCCTGGCGGATTCCGGTAGATCAAATTTGATTGTCGTTGCAGGATTGAATGGATTCGGGTAATTCTGGTGTAAAGCATATTCGTGGGGTTGTTGGTGCCAATCGCTTACATCCGTCTCATCGCCATCTTTGGCCTGAAATCCGGTTGGGTCATCCGGGGATAAATTATTAACCGAATAACCGGAATCCGGCTGCGACGCCCACCACACCGCCGGCCATTGCGTGTGTGCTGATACAAAAAATGTGGACCAGACAATACCATCATCTTTGGTTGAATCAAAAAGCGTGGGAACAACCAGCGAATATTGTTCGGATTGCATTGCCAGCAGACTTCCTACAAAGGTCCAGATTTCGGTGGTTTGGCTGTTTGTTGGGAAATCAGTCCCCTTCTTTACACTAATAACAAATTGAGTACCGGCTTTAATTTTCGAAACCAGACGTAGCATTTCATTCATGCTTGCCACGTAAAGAACAGAATCGGCCTTAATATTGGGTATTGCTTCCGTTTGATACAGATTTCCAGCCGGATTCGCAGCGCCATTAACGGGTAAATGGTCTACCCGCCGCCAAACACCGTAAGTCGTGATTGCCGTGTCACTCCCGGCGCTGTCCAGTTTCGAACGCTGCCAGATACAGAGGACTTGCTTGCCGTGGTCGTTGGGGACATCGGTGATGGAGGTGATGCGGGGTTTTCGGAGATTGGGGGGACTTGTCTTTACTTCTATTTTCACATATTTAGGTAAGCTGGTTGCTCCCTTATCATCGACTACAATACAGCGCGCAGTATAAGTACCACTCTCTGTATAGGTGAAAGTGGTTTGTTTGGTACTCGTTGTTTTGTCATCAACGCCATCTCCGTCAAAGTCCCAATTATACGCTGCTACATAGCCGTCATTATCATGTGCTTCGCAATTAAAAGAAACTTTTAGGGGAACTGTTCCGGAATCAGGTGTGGCGGTGAAGGAATCAATGATAGGTAATTCGTTCGAGCCAATACCTTCAATATTAACTTCATCAATGAACCATCCTGAGTTTCCTCCTCCATGATCTGAATGGAAAAGGAATCCTATTTTAACTTTTGAATATGCGTAAGTGGATAGATCAACAATATATGGAGTCCATCCACTACTCCATAAAGAAAATTTTGGTGAAATATCTTCCCACTCCCCATCATTTTCACAAATTTGTACTACCCCCCAATCTGCACTGCTAGCTGTACTAAACTGATGACAAAATCGAAGTTTCGGAGATTGTCCTTGTTCAGGAATAAGGGTAATTTCCGGACTAATTAGACGAGAATTTGAATACGGAGGATAATCACCATCTATTACAGTACCCGCACAATATTGTCCTTCAGATGCATTAAAGGATGGTTTTCCGACTTCCCAAACTCCTTTGCTAGCATACCAATTCCCAATTCCTGTCTCAAAGTTTTCATGAGGTGGAGTAAATTTAAATATTCCTTTTATTATAGATACGTTATCAAGAAACCATCCCCAATCTTCTCCCCCATGATCTGAATAAAAGTAGAATCCGAGTTGAATAGTTGAATCTGCGAAAGACGAGAGATCAACGATATATTGAGTCCAGGCATAACTCCACCGACAAAATGTATCTGGAGATTCTATTAAATCTCGCCATTCTCCTCCATTTACAGAAATTTGAACTGTCCCCCAATCAGCACTACTTGTCCTAAAAAAATGCCAAAATCTTAGCTGTAATGCTTCTTCTCCAATTATAGCCGGCAAATTGATTTTGGGACTTATTAATCTGCTACGTGAATATGGAGGATACCTTCCATCTAAGACTGTCGATGCGCAATCTGTGCTTTTATATCCACTATCGAGTCCATAAGTTGGTTGGCCAAACTGCCAAACACCTTTATCAGGATACCAGTCTCCATATCCATTTTCAAAATCTTCAAAAAAGGCTTCATCAAATTCAAATGTTCCTTTGATAATGAAGACATTATCAATAAACCATCCCCAATCTTCTCCCCCATGATCTGAATAAAAATAGAATCCGAGTTGGATAGTTGAATCTGCGAAAGCCGAGAGATCAACGATATACTGCGTCCAGGCATAACTCCAACGACCAAATGGAGTTGGAGATTTTATTAAATCTCGCCATTCGCCTTCATTTACAGAAATTTGAACAGTCCCCCAGTCAGCGCTACTTGTCCTAAAAAAATGCCAAAATCTTAGCTGTAATGCTTCTTCTCCAGTTATAGCCGGTAAATTGATTTTGGGACTTATTAATCTACTGCGTGAATATGGAGGATACCTTCCATCCAATACAGTCGCAGCGCAATTAGCGCTATTATAACCACTATCGAGACCATAAGTTGGTTGGCCAATCTGCCAAACGCCTTTATCAGGATACCAGTCTCCATATCCTGTTTCAAAATATTCTGACCATACAAGTTCTTGTGAAGCCAAATTAGTAAATATATTTATGTGAATTAAGCTAGTTAAAATCAAGATTAAATATACGCTGTGTAGGCCATGTTTTTTAGTCTTAGATCTTATTTGATAAATCATTATATACTCCTTTGTTAATTTTATGATAATCGTGAGGTTTCTAAAATGACTCAAGTTTAAGAAATAAATTTACCACTACGTGTTAGAGGTTTTAGACGCGGACATAATAAATAAGTATAGGACTATGCTAAATATTTTACTGAATTTTTTAATTGCTAAAAGTAACCATTGTTAAAATTGTATAACCACATAAAACCAATCATATTTAGCTATTATTTTTATAATATTGCTCAAATTATGAATTTCCCCAAAATCAAGGCGGCTTAAAGTATTCCATCTTCATTTCAAAATACCTCCTCTAAAAAAGGTTTTTCAGGAATTGATTAATATAATTGAAAGATAACGGCAGGCAGAGAGTTGTGATGAAGATACCGGAGTGGTAGATTGAATAAGCAGTGTAATCGGAGTATGAAAAATCGCTTTAATTTACCGGGTAAATTCTTTTAAACTTTTCGTGTGATAAAAAAAACAGTCCAGGAATGAAGCTCATTTCCTTCTCACAACATTCAAATGATAAATCCCCACCTGTTCAAATTTACCCCCTTGAGTCTTGCCTTGTAGCACTACCAGGTACTGCCCATCCGTAAAAAGGCTTTGTGGTAGTAATAATTGAATAAAATCTCCTTTTTCGGTGATTTGAAGTCTCAGGTTACTCTGGCGCCAAATTTCCTCACCGTCAACCGGTTGCAGGGCTGCGCGGTAAATATCGTATCGTTCCTCACTCCACACTTCCAGCTCAAATCTTAGTAAATAGACTTGTTCAGGAATAATGAGTGGTTTTTTTTCTGTTGCCTGTCTTAGTGTCCCCGGTGTGAGAGCAAAAGCGGCCACAACCGATGCTGGCTGGGGCCCTTCGGTCATTTCCTGTTCCAGACGTGTGCGCTGGGTTCGTTCTTGCTCGAGTTGTTGGGCTAATTGTTCGCGGCCTTGCTGCTGCTCAGCTAGTTTTTGTTCCAGCGCCTGAACTTTTTCTGAAGCGGTTGTTCCGTTACTTTTAAATTGAGTCAGTTCCTCCTGGAGCGCCTCTATTTTTAATAGTGACCAGGTGCTGCCAATAATTAAAAGCACAACCGTCACAGCAAAACCGATTTGTAAATTCCTGGAAGAGAATATTGTTTTAAACACAGCGTTTAATTTTTCAGTCAAAAAACTCCAAACGCTGCTTGATTCGGTTTTCGTCAGAACTGCTCGCTCATTGACAACCTCTCGGAAAAGCTTCGCAAACTCCACATTCTCACGCCCTGTTGGGGTGGCCAGATAATGCTTCTCAAATTGCTGTCGTTGGTCGGTAGATAATTGATTAAGAACGTAGTTATCAACCAGATCGTTTTCAACGGCCTGCAACTGTTCAAAAAAAGAATCATCCGTAAAATATTTAGCTTCAATTTGATTCATTTTTTCTTCTGAAAGCTGGCCTAAAAGATATTGAATCAGAATTTTTTCTTTGACTTTTTTTTGCATGGATTATTTCTCCTCACCTCTCGTTTAGTAGTGGGGTAAAACTGAAAAACATTACATATTTTTTTGAAGCATATTCAATCTGGATTATTCATAAATTATTGCCACGAAGGCACTAAGTCTCAAAGAAAATAAATAATAAGAGTGGATTGTTATTTCAAACTTTGTTTTAGAAATGTCAAACAATTCTTGTAAATTTGTGCAACTGAAAGTCCGATTCCTGACGGATTCGTGGTTCAATTCTTTTTTTATCTTCGTGCCTTTGAGTCTTGGTGGCATAAGAATTATTCAGGTCAAAAACATTATCTTAAACCAAAAAGCTCCTTTTTCACCGGACGCACGCATTCTTCGACACAATCTACCAGCTTAGTTCGAATCCGGCAGGCTCGGGTGCGTAAATTAATCAGTTTGAGGCCCAATTTTTTGGCCAACGCCTTTCTCACTTTTTTAAGCTTTTCATTTCCTTCCTGATAATATTGAATGATCAATTCATATTCCGTTGGCGAGAGCTTTTTCAAACATTGGCGCATACAGCTCAGCTTGTGTTCTTTAAGTTGGCTTTCCAAATCTTCCTGTTCAGCTTTAGTTGGATCTTCTATTAGTGTTTCTGTCTCTGTTTCGGTTAATCTTTTGATCCGTTTTTGCTCTTGCCAACACCTAGATAAAACATGCCGTGCTACTCCCCAGCAATAGAGATAGGGATCACTTACATTAATTTCTTTTCCGGCTACAATACTTTTAGCAACTTCATCAATTGTTACATCGGCCCATCTTTCCGGCTCCTGGCAACCCCGCCACTGAAAGAATTTCACCAGTCGACGATGAATTGAAGTGTATATCTCGCCAGCCCGATTCCTGTCAGGATCCATCTTGTCAAGCAAAGGATGAAATCTTTCTTTAAATTGTTCTCCCTCCACCATTCTAATTCTCCTTACCTGAGTTTATTTAATTTTTAAATTATTTTCTTTGGAATTCAAGCTTTAGAATCTGTCTGAAAAGTACCGTTTTTTTGTAACACAAGCATCTTGCTTGTGCCAAAATATTGAACTTAGAACAAATTTTTTTACAAGCTGGAAGCTTGTGTTACGTCTCCGGATAGACTCGTTAGCTTGTTAAGTATTTTTCTGAGTATGAAAGTTAAATTGCTTATTAAAACCAACTTTCATTCACTCCCAGTCCCCCTGCAAAACAAAAGGTGCCCAGTAAAAAGGATGTCTTAGTCGGCGCACCCGGCTTTGAATGAACGCTTCTTTAGCCAATTTCAGCGCGCGTGACTGTGAATTGCCAGCCGCCATAAATTGATAAAATTTTTCCATGAATCGGGCCGTGGATTCATCATTCACCGCCCAAAGCGTCACCACCAGTGATTTGGCACCGGCATAAAAAAATGCCCGGGATAAACCAATGATTCCTTCACCGTGCATTAATTTTCCGCGGCCGGTTTGACAGGCTGAAAGCACGACTAAATCGGCATTAAGTTTTAAATTGAAAATTTCATTCGTTTGTAAAAAGCCATCTTCCTCGGGATCATCATCCAGGCTTAAAACGATGCAGGAGCGTGCCGGCTGTTCTTCCTCAATCAAAGCGTGGGTCGCAAAATGGATTTTACGGAAACGCTGCAGATTCATCGTTTTCAACTGTTCTTCCGTGGCCGCCGTGTGCACGTACACCGCGTACTGGTTGGCAGGAAACAGCGCGGAAATTTTTTCGACTTCCGTCGCGCTGTTCGGTAGCGGGTCTAATTTAAAACCGCTTTGGCGGTAGGCATTTCTCAGGATTACATCATCCGTACTATCAGCCATTAAAGCCGTTTGAATATTTTTGACAAACAGCGGATTTCCGAAGGCCAGCAGTTCCTGTACCGTTTGCGTCGAATCTTCGGAAAGGCGGTTTTTAATCAATCCGAAAACCGACGCTGACGGGGCATAAGTCACGTCAAAATTTTGAGCCAGAAACACCGGCTCCTTTTGGTGGTTCCCAGTAACTAATGTTTCAAATGGCAGGTAATGTAAAAAGCCGTCGGGTACAATAATTAGTTGAGTACCCTTTTCAATAACAGGCCAGGCCGGTTTCAGCAGTAGTTCAAAAATTTCACGGCCCAAATTAGCTGTCTGATTCTCGGCTTGCGGCGGTTGGCTCAGTTCTGCCAGATACTTGCTTACTTTTTCTCGAATTTCCTTTTCAGCCGGTAATTGAAAAATGTTGTTTGAATCGACACGAATAATCCAGAGGTACGATTTCTCCTCCCCCAGGGTGTATTCAAGCAGGATTTGCTCTTTCTCTAAAATTCCAGTCTGCACCTGAGTGAGTGTCAAGGGAGTGGGATAGGTAATTTCGGCATAAGCCGGATGATTTCGCTTTATCTCAAATTTTAAATCCTGAAGAGTGGCTGTTTCCTGGGCGAGCAATTGTTGTAACGAATCTCGATGTCCTGGAGTCAAGTCTGTCTGACGGAGTTTCGTGTTAATCGCAGAAATGTTTTTTAATACTTGTTTTTCTTGAGCCGCCAACGTGGAATCAAGATCATCATTAATATCAACGTCAGCCTCACCTAGCAAATCCATTAAAGCTCGGGCCTTCGCTCTTTCCGCAAAATGAAATGCCTGTTTTTCAAAATGCTTTCCGGGCTGCTTTTGATTAAGCTGATACAGCAGATGAACCAGGCGCTGATAAATCAAAATCTTATTCTCAAAAAAACCGCTTTTCTGTTCGGCGAGCAAGAGTTCGGCCCGGGTGGATTCAATATCGTCCACGGCCTGTTTGTAAAAAGCGATGGCTTGAGGATAATTTCCCTGCTTTTCATAAGTTTGTCCCAGACCAGATTTCGCATCCCACCCGATTTTGATAGCTCCAATTTTATTGCTGATAGCCAGCGCTTTTTCATGGCATTCAATTGCGCGTGCAAATTCATTTAATTTCATGTAAAGCACACCCAGTTGATTCAGAGTTTCGGCTTCCCCAAATTGATTTCCAATTTCCCTGGCAATTTCCAAGGCTTGTTCAAAATATTCCGCTGCCTTTCTAAATTCCTCACTTTCAATATAGGCAAAAGCCAAATTGGAACAAGCCATGCTTTGCCCGCGCTTATTGAATGTCGCTTTAAAAAGTTTTAAGGCATTTTTCATGTAGCTTAAGAAAGCTTCCCGGTGGCCTGATGCCCATTCAATCGCTCCCAGATTTAAATAGCAAATTGCTTCCGAATCCTTATCTTCGGTTTTTTTTATCAGTGCAAGCGCCTGCTCGTAAAAATTCAGCGCTTTCGGTAAATCCCCTAAATCGGTATAAATCAAGCCCAGATTTTGCAGTAACGTTATTTGGTGTAAGACATCACAAAGTATTTTTGAAAGCACCAGCGCTTCATTCCAGTATTCCAATGCCTTTGTCAGTTCACCTTGCTCATAATGCAAAACGCCGAAATTGGCAAGTTCTTTCGCTTCACCCTGCTTATGACCAAGCTCTTGGTAGAGAGAGAGGGCTTGTTGACCAAATTGAAAAGCTTTCGCATATTCTCCGCGATAGGAATAATTTGCTGCAATCGCGCCTAGATTTTCCGCTTCAGCTAATTGGTCACCAAATTTCTGTACAATTTCCAGAGCTTGCAGATGATAAATCATCGCCGTGTCATAAGACGCTTTGGCAAGAAAAGCATCTCCCAGGTTCCCCAAGATAAAAGCCTGTCCCAGGAGATCTCCGGATTGTTCGTAAAGCGCCAGGCCTTTTTTCAACGTATCAATTGCTTCGACAAATTTTCCGGTAGCCGTATAAATTGAACCGATATTATTGTAAATCGCCGCCTGCAATTCCGGCTCTTCTTTTGTCTTTAAAAGGCTGAGGGCCTGCTGGCCGATCTTTAAAGCCTCTTGCGGTTTCCCGCTCTTAAACAAACACCTTATCTGGAGAATATAAAGTTCTGTGAATTGAGGATTCAAGTCCAAAGCTTTTTGAATATTGTGAAAGACGTTATCCCAATCTGCTTGCCGTTCAAAAGCAGACGCTAATCCATAATAAGCAAAGGGATTGTTCGGCTGCAATCGCCTGAATTCTGAAAGCCATTCAATTCCTTTTTCCAATTGGTCTGTTCGCAAGTAAGCATCCACCAACCGCTGGTAGACGGAAACAAACTGGGGCTGTAATTGAATCGATTTTTGAAAAAACTCGATAGCTTTTTGATATTCTTTCAAGTTAAACCAGATTGAGCCCAGTCCAAAATAAGCAAATGAATTTGTCGGATAGCGCTGAATTAACTCTTTAAAGTAGCTTTTTCCGGCATCGAGTTTTTTCTGGATCGTAAAAATAGCAATAATCCTATTGTAAGCCTTTTCAAATTCAGGATTCAATTGAATGGCCTCTTTTAACGCGACGAGTGCCTGCTCATATTTTTGAGCTTTGTAAAATTCAATTCCTGAATTATAATGTTTCAGGAAAAGTGTATTCGAAGTATCGGTCTGATTTGTTAAGAAATTCATTGTGGAGTCATCGGAAGAAAGTCGTGAAGATAATTGAGTGACGATAAAAAAGAATGTCAAAATAAATACCGATGCGGATATTACAAATAGTTTTTTTTGAGCTTTCATGATCAATCTCCCTTAATAATGTGTAAAGTTAACCTGAGTTGAGCAATTCAGCGTTTAAAGTTCTGACTTGATGCTCGCCAATAGGCTCATTCGAAAAAAGGTAATAGTTCACCTGCCATTCCTTTTCTGCCTTTTGGGGACCGCTACCAGAATCTCCCTAAGCAGGTTAAATGAAGAGATTCCGGCACTTTTCTCACCAAAAACCAGTGAGAAAAGGCCGGAATGACAGCATGGAGAAGGGCGGGTGAACTGGTACGAAAAAAGTTAAGTCGCCAACAGTGGCAAACCGAATTTTCAATCAAATAGGTGAAAGACATCGAGCCTGTTTTCGTCCTTAACACCGAGTTCTGTCAGGATTTTTCAACCTTTGAACGGGAACTCTGAACCTGAAACCGCTCAGTTTAGGTTTGATTATTAAGTGTAAAACTATTTTGCAATTATGTTAGAACAATGGGATTCTACTTACCGCTCGGGGGGCCTACGCTACAGGTGAGTAAGTATTTGATTTATCAGAACGTTTTTCTTTTTTGTGCGTGGTGTAGACTTAAGGACCTCGCCCAATTCAATCACTCCAACTTATACTGCTTCATCTTATTAAAAAGCGTCTTGCGGCTAATCCGCAGCCTTTGGGCGGTCAAGGTGCGATTGTGTTCACACAGTTCCAGCGCCTTTATAATCAGTGCTTTTTCAATTTTTGAACTCATTTTTTTGACCTGCTCTTCTAAACCTGAATCTTCCGCATTGAGTTCTTCCGGCATCTCCGGATAGCCTTGTAAACGCAGTGGTAAATTTTCCAGCCGAATAATACCGTCACGCGCTAAAATCATTGCACTTTGAATGGCATTTTCCAGATCACGCACGTTCCCTGGCCAATCGTAATTAAGCAGAAAATTCATGGCCGACTGCGAGATATTTTTCACCGACAGGCCAAGCCGCTGGTTGTATTTTTGGATAAAATAATCCACCAGCAGCGGAATGTCCTCCGGGCGCTCTCTTAACGGCGGGACCGTAATTGTGAAAATATTCAGGCGATAAAGTAAATCGAGGCGGAAGGTGCCCTTTTTAACCGCTTCTTCCGGATTTTTATTGGTGGCTGAAATAATGCGTACATCCACCGGAATAAACTCGTGGCCGCCAATCCGACTGATTTTTCGCTCGTCCAAGACCCGCAGGAGCTTCACCTGGGCATCGAGCGGCAGTTCACCGATTTCGTCCAGAAAAAGCGTGCCGCCCTGAGCCTGTTCGAATTTGCCGATTTTGCGAGTTTTGGCATCGGTGAACGCGCCCTTTTCGTGTCCGAAAAACTCACTTTCCAACAAACTTACTGGTACCGCCCCGCAGTTAACGGCAATCAGCGGTTTGTCTTTGCGCTGACTGTGATAATGAATTGCTTTTACAATCATCTCCTTGCCCACACCGCTTTCGCCCAAAACCAGCACAGTGGCATTGGTTTCGCAGACCCGGCTAATTTGTTCAAAAACATGCTGCATTTTACTACTGCTGCCCACAATATTTTTAAAAGCGTATTTGTCCTGCAATTGCTGTTTGAGCTGGCTGATTTCCTCGGTGAGTTGGGTGTGCAGCAAGGCCCGCCGAATGGTGATTAACAATTCTTCATTATCGAACGGCTTGGCAATATAATCGTAAGCCCCTTTCTTCGTGGCTTCAACCGCCAGCGGAATCGAAGCGTGGGCCGTAATCACAATCACCGTCGTCTCGGGAAAGATCGCTAAAATTTTGGTCATAGCCTCGATGCCGTCTATTCCGGGCATTTTCTGATCCATTAAAATCAAATCCGGTCTGAATGCCGGCACCACTTTTAACGCCTCTTCACCACTTTCGGCGGATTGGACATCGTAGTCCTCATCCGTTAAAATCTGGGTGAGAATCAAACGAATTTTTTTCTCGTCATCGACGATTAGTATTTTAGCCTGATTTTTCATTTTCGTTTGAAATCTGTTGGGTCGTTTCTATCTGTTGGAAAAATATTTAATTATCCCTTACTCCCGGCAGTGTAATTGTTACCTTTGTGCCGTGATTTTCATCGGTGCGACTCTCCACTTCAATATCTCCGCCGTGCTGCTGAATAATACCGTATGTAATCGAAAGTCCCAATCCGGTTCCGTCTTTCTTGGTGGTAAAAAACGGATCAAAAATGTGTTCCAGATCCCCACTTGCAATCCCTTTCCCCTCGTCCTGAAATACAATGTAGAAATAGCATTGCTGTTGACCCGAGATTGGATCGGTCTTGCGATTGAGCTCGACCCGAATCCTGATTTGTGAGTTCCGGTCCGAGGTCTGCAGGGCGTTCATGATAATATTCAGGAAGGCCTGTTTGAGCTGCGCCGGATCGGCCATTAAAATTTTTTGTGAAGCATGAAATGCCAGGTCGATTTGAATATCGCTTTTTTTCGCGGAGGTGAGCACCAGTGAAATCGTCTGTTGTAGTAACTGCTCCAGATCGAGTTCTTCGATTTGAGGCTTTTCAGGTTTGGAAAACGAAAGCAGCCCTTCAATGATGCCATTAATCCGATCCACTTCCTCGATTAATTCCACCAGTACCTGTTTTTTATCCGGATTGGAGATGCCTTTTTGCAAATATTGAATGGTACTTCGAATTGAAGTGAGGGGATTACGTATTTCGTGGGCGGCGCCGGCAGCCAATTGGCCTAGTGTAGCTAAACGGTCAGCCCGGTACAGGCGTTTTAATCGGGTCTTTTGCTGCTGGTACAGAAAGGCGTTTTCAAAGGCCAGTGAAGCCTGTCCCAACAGGGTGGTCAGCAATTCGATTTCTTCACCGGAAAATTGCGCACCGGAAATTTTTGGGCCCAGGCACACCAGGCCGGTAATTCGATTCATGGCGATTAAGGGGAAAATGAAATCGATGCCCGTTGCTTGAATTATCTGGCGTTCTTTTTCAGAAAAGTAGGTGTAAATCTGGGGATTTTCTGAAATAATCAAACTGGTTTCGTTCACCGAAAACCAGCGAATAAACGGCCCGTCGGGCAGGAAATAATATTGTCGATTTTGTTGACTGTCAACGCCTCGCGATTCGGCTAAAACAAAACGGTTTAAATCGGGATTGAGAAAATAAAAAAATAAGGTCTTAACCTGAATGATTTCCCTGATTTTCGAAATTACATTGTCTTTTAATTGTTCCAGATCAACGATTAATGTCAGCGACCGGCTGAATTCAGTGAGCGCCTGGTTGTACTCGTAGCGCTGCCGGCTGAAGGTGCGTTGAAAGCACGATTGGAAGAATTGATTTAATTTTTTCATGAAAGAACAGTAACAAAAAATCGCTGAAAAATCAAGGGAAAAGTGGGAAGGGGAAATAGCTTAGAGATAATTCATTTGATTACTTTAAATTTTTTGGCCAATCAGCATCAGTCAGCGGATATCCTGGATTTTATGAGCATCTCTCCTTTGTTTGTTCGCTATTCTCTTTTATTTAAAATCACCTCATTCCGTTTTTCGATTTCTTTCCGAAACTCGTTTGAAATTCGCTGCCAATTCACCAGATCTACCCGAAACGGTAAATCCGATTCTTCAAAATCGAATTTTAATTCTGCCATTGTTTTTAACGGAATTGGTTGATCGGTGACGATTAATAAGTCAAGATCAGAATAGGGTTGGTTGCTGTCGGAAATCCGGGAACCAAAGGCACGTACTTCAACCGCGGGCAAGTGTTTCTTTAGAATGTGCCTTACAATTGCAAGATTTTCAGAAGAAATATTAATCATTACGCTGCCTCAATTCCTCTAATAGCGCTTCTGCATCTCCTAAAAATCGAAGTGCGGTTTGATAAACATCTTTGGCCATCTCTTCATTATAAATATGCGAGGTCATGTTTCGGGTTTGATGATATTCAAACCAATGATCAACATTTTTTATGAGATGATTTTCGCGAGCCAGCCGAAATAACTCCTTTCTTGAGATACCATCTACATAATGTCGCCCAATATTAATCGCAGCCAACGTTTCATCAGTTTCCAGGAGAGTTCAAAGGTAAATTCAAACCGTCGAATGACCGAATCGCGGAGGTATTCTTCAAGTGAATCAAGGGGAGGATTTTCTGCGATGCCGATCGCGTTTTTTAGAGATACAATTGCTTTTTCGAGGTGAGTTAGAATTAAAGCCATTTAAATATCCGGGATAGAAGGTGGAAACGATAATCAGGTTTTTATTTCGTTAGTTCGTCTTAATTATTGTTCTCTAAATCCTTATTTTAATTCCTCGGGCCATTCATCATCAGTCAGTGGAGATGTCGGATCCTCGTGTAACTTAACACACATCAATTTGGGATTCTGCTTTAAAGGATCTGGAAATTTATCCAGTAAAACTATCGAAGCAATCGGTTGCTCGGACCCATTATTTAAATTTTTTACATTCTGATTTTTCATTTTTAATTAAAAGAAGTCTATTTTATGGGATTTTGTCCTTATTTTGCTCCCACCATTTCTTTTTCACTTTTGTGGAAAGCTCATCAATAAAATCTTTTCTAAGTGCTGCTTTTTCAATTAAATACTCAATTCGAATTCGATCCAGTAGCTCAATAATAAAATTTTGATTCACCGCTTTTTTGTTGATGGTCAGGACATATTTATCTTCAAGATTTTGTATTTGAACGGCTTCTTCCATTTTTTTCCTTTATCTTGTCGGTGATTTAATCATGTATCATTAATTTACGACAATGAAATATAATAAAAAAGTTCCCGATTGTCAACTTCTAAAAGCAATAATTTAATAACTCGCTGTTCTTGAATTGTCTTCTTTCATCTCTTCCGCTTTTGGGTAAACAATTTCACACCTGCTGGGTAACCCATTACCCAATTTTTAATAAACAATCCAATGTTCTATTTTACTTGATTTAGATAAATTTTAATTTTATAATAACTAATCCCGAAATGAAATTTTTGTAAATTTTTGGTATCAGGCTTGCCTTAATAAAGAGTAATCATCAAAATTTTCTCCATTATTTTCAGGAGTTCGATTGAATGCGAAATAAAGTTTTTCAAATATTATGCTGTTTCATTGCGCTGCCGCTGAGTTTTATTTTGGCGCAAAACACAAAAATCCTGACTTATGAAGACGCCATTAATATTGCACTAAAACAAAGTCACACCGTGAAATCGTACCAGGAACAAAGAACCGCGATGCAGCATTATTTCAATTTCTACAAGGCCCAGTTTAAGCCGCGACTTGATTTTAATGTTTTCACCCCTTCCTGGAACGAAATGGTTACCCCCGTGCCCCGCGCCGACGGGCTGCCCGTTTACAATTCAGCCGGTTCGATGCAATTTGGGGGTTCGCTGACATTTACTTACACCTTGCCCACCGGTGGTCATCTGGCATTGTCTTCTTTGATGTATCGGGATAAACTGCGGACTGTACTCGCTTTGCAGGATTATAAACAGCTCACTTCTACGCACGCCTTTACCAGTCTGAGCCTGAGTTTCAACCAGCCGATTTTTACCACGAACAAATTGAAAGAGGATTTGGAGGAAGCCAAATATCGGTATGAATGGACGTCCAGTTCGTTTACGCGCGGGCAAATGAATATTATTTATGAAGTCACCCAGGGATTCTACGCACTTTACCGGGCGACCCGGCAGGTGGAAATTGCCCGGGAAAAGTTGAAAAATTCAGAAGAATCGTACCGAATTGCCAGATTGATGACTGAAACCGGTCGCAAACCGGAGGCTGACGTGCTCATTGCCGAAGTGGCGCTGGCGCAAAATCAGGCCAATCTTTCGGAAATGGTGGGCGATTTGGAGCGGGTAAAAGATTCTTTCAAACAGCTTATCGGACTTTCGCTGGAAGAGGAAATTGATATTGTCACCGATTTAAAATATGATACTTTTGAGGTTGATCTGGCGCAGGCAATTCGACAGGCCTTGAAAAACCGTCTGGAGCTTAATGAGAGCAAATTTGAAATCGAACTTCAGAAAATTGAACTGGAGCGAGCAAAACGGATTCGTGAATTAAAGGGAACGATTTCCGCATATTACGATATTACCGGCGTGAGCACGCTTGGTGGCGGGGCTACCAGCGAGCTCTTTCAGTCGTCTTTTGACAATTTTGTGGAGCGACCACCGAATCGGGGTGTAACGCTGACTTTAGAATACCCGCTGTGGGACTGGGGCCGGGGTTCGTCCCGGGTGCAACAGGAACAGGCATATTTGCGAGAAAGCGAGATGAACCTGGAAAATATGAAAGTCACCATCACGCGCGAGGTTCGGGATGTGGTGCGCACGGTGAAAGAAGCCCGGAATCGGCTAAAAATTCATGAGAAAAATCAAACCGTGGCTCAGCGAAGTTACCAGATTAGTCGCCTCCGTTTTGAGAATGGGGACATTACCAGTCAGGATCTGGCCATGGAACAGGAACGGCTGGCCGATACGCAAATCAATTATTTAAATGCCTTTATTACGTATCAACTGGCGCTGGCCGATTTGAAACGAAAAACAATGTGGGATTTTAAAAATGGTCGGAGTTACTTGAAGGAGGATTATTTTCATCGGGAAGAAAAAATAGATGATTAAAAATTCGTGGTATTGAATGCCCTCTTTCGACCACCCCCAACCCCCTCCTTGGCAAGGAGGGGGCTATTATCGGATTCATCAGGAAGCTAATTTTTCCCCAATTTCGTCCGTTTTCGGGATTTTGTTTGGAAATATTATTTTTGTTTTTAAGGATGTATATTTTTGCAGACGAACGCAGCTATTAAATTTTTAAACTGTATTCAAAAAAATAATATCTGTTGGGTCGTTTCTATCTGTTGGAAAAAATCAGTTATCATTTTATATCTTAGTAGCGCCACCAAATGAATTTCATCGTCCCAAAAATCAATAAGGATTTTTCACAATGAAAAAATTATCTAACACAAGCTTTCTTTTCCTGATTAATACATTTCTATTAATTTTTCTCTGTTCAACCATCGGCAATTCCCAGGAAGACCAGGCGTCGCTGCTGCTGGATTTGAAAAAAGCCCGCGCCGCCTACGAAATTGCCAAACAAAAGCTCATAAATGACCAGAAGCTGTACGAAAACAAAGCCATTTCCGAAGCCGAATTTAACCAAACCAAAAATGAACTCCTCAGCCGGGAGGTGGATTACCAGAAATTGATTCTCCGCGTAATGGCCCAGCAATCGTACATTATTGTAGAGAAAGCCGTTAAGTACCAGAATCGGCGCGGCGACCGGCGGGTCAAGATCACTTTGCGCAGTACGATGGAAGGCAATCAGGAATATCTCAACCAGTTTCAGGCCCATTTTGACGTGTTCACGCCGGAAATGCGGTCCAGTAAAATTTATAATATTTTTGTTTCACTGGTCAATCTGGAGGATCAAACCATTATTGGCTCTCCTTATGAAATCCGGATTCCCAAACTGGATCTCGGTCAAACTGCAATTGCCGATTTTGGTTTGTTGCGGGATGTGGAGAGTTTGCAGGTCAGCCTGAATTACAGCGGTCGCAAGGACCAGAAAAATATTTATCTGGAAAAAGACGCCAGCGCGAATATCGTGGACATCAATTCCACGCAGTTTTCCCAGGAAGCCAATCTCGGTTCGCAGGCAGCATTTGACCTGACGCTGGAGCGATTTTCGGCAACAGACGATGTTTATCAACTCACCGTGCTCAACCTGCCGCGACAGATCAGCTACGATTTTATCGATGCCGAAACCAACGCGCGATTGTCCCAAATCAAATTCACTCAGGGCGTGAACACCAAAAAATTGTCCTTGAAAACCTATTTGCCGGATCGGGACGATGAGCAGGTGGTGATTGACCAGCCGCTGGCATTTTACGCAGTGGTGCTTTCCCGCGATGAATTTGATAAATTGAAAGACCAGCGGGATAAAATATTCAGTCAGAAAGAATTAAATACGATTCAGGCCGGAAAAGTCAAGCTGGAACTCATTCCGCGCGGGGTAGGCCGAATTGAAGTGCGCGCCCCCAGTCTGTACCACGAAATCACCGTGGGTGACAGTGTTGCAATGGACATCACGGTGCGTAACGACGGCACGCGACGACTGGACAATATTAAAATTTCCACCGACAATCCACTGCACTGGCGCTCAATCATTCAGCCCGATTTGATTCGTTCGCTGGAGCCGGAAAAAGAAGAGATTGTGCACATTACGCTCATTCCGCCCTCCGACGTGGGGGTGGGCGCGCAGGAGGTCAAAATCAAAACCGAAGCCCTGGCCGACAACCGCCGCGTAGAAACCGAGGATAAAACCGTCCGCATTCAGGTGGAAGCCGAAACACCGATTTTGTGGACGACGATTTTGATTTTATTGCTGATTGGTTTGGTGGTGGGGATTGTGGTTTTTGGAATAAAAATTAGCCGGAGGTAGGCGCGTAAAACTTCACCAAGAGTGCAAAACTTCAACCGGAGTGCAAAACTTCAGTTTTGCGAGTCAAAAAGCAGGAAAATAAATCGCATTTCAGTATCAACCAAGATGTTCTTTCGCAATTGCTTCTCCAATGTAGTAACCATGATTATTTGAAATGTCGGTTTGACCACTTTTGCCAATTCCAATTATCCAGGATAAATTTCGAACCCGGCAATTACGAAATGTTTATCAAATGTAAATGCCTTGTTAAGACCTAATTTTCGCATGAGTGCAAAGGAAGTACAATCCGTAAATGAAAATTCGTGATCGGAATATTTACAGAAAATGTCCCAGGCCCGTGAAATAAGATTATTGTCAATCGAGCTTACCTGAATCATTGAACTTACATCAATAGAATTTTTAAAAATCACTGCCTCTGAATGACTTGCTCTTATTCTAATGAGAGTAATGCTCTCATCCAGAATATAATCAGAGGTTACAAATAACATCTTTTGAGATTGAGAATTAGTTAGAAAATCCTGAGCAAGGAAATAATACGGATCTTTTGGATTGTAAAGAGCGACCCAGGCTGCTGTATCAACGAAATATTTGTCAACTAACAAACCTATTTCTCTCTTTTAGGTGTACCATAAATATAATGATCATGGTTAATTGAGCCATCAGTAATATCAAATCTGCCTGTTCCGACAATTTGCCAGATGGGATCATCGTCAGTAAGAATGGCTCCTTCCTCCAGAATGACATTCTGGTGCAAAAAATCCTGAATAAGGCTATTTAAAAGCTGATTCAGTGTCAGCTCCCGTTTTGTTAATTCATCGAACAGGGCGTTTTTCTCTGAAGAACTCAGACTTATCTGGGCCGTCAGCGTATCTGTTGGGGCCTGTTTTTCACTCAAAATATTGAAATATTCAGAATATTCATCCTGTACGCTGCCAGCGTGCTGGTACTTTTCGTCGAGCAATTTTTTCAGTTCTTCAATTTGCCTCTCATCCAATTGCTTTAATTGGGAGATGATGTCCTGGATGTTTGAGGCCAGGCGAGCGAGATCGATATTTTTTTTATTTTCTGACATGGCGTTGACTCCTGTTACTTAAATTTCAATTATAATATAATCAATGAAACATTAAAGTGCAATCCCAAAAATTATAAAATATTACAGATCGATTATTTAAGGGTTAATCATGTTCACCACCTTACTTCTTAAAGAAATCCAGGAAACGATTTACACCTTTCGTTTCATTATTACGAGCCTGCTTTGTCTAATTCTGATTCCCCTGGGCTTATTTGTCAGCCTGAAAGATTACGAACAGCGTTTGATTGAATACCGGAGTTCGGTTCAAAAATATACAGAGTATTCGAAAGGTAAGATTGGCCGGAATTTTCAGGCAGAAGGTTATCGGCCACCGGCACCATTGAGCATCTTTTCAAATGGTTTAAAGAGTTTACTTCCCGAAAAAGTGATAACCCAAAACAGCGGTAATTTTGAAATTCAAAACCGACAGGAGCGGGACAATCCCCAGGCAGTGCTTTTTGGAAAGATTGATTTTGCATTCATTGTCAGTTTTGTGCTTTCAATCCTGGCTTTGATTCTCACTTTTAGCAGTATTACTCAGGAAAAAGAAATGGGAACCATTCGGCTGGTGATGGCCAATAGCGTGCCCCGCTGGCAAATTTTGTTGGCTAAAGTTTTGGGCAGCTATCTTGTTTTTTTAGGGCCTTTTCTCGTTTCGCTGCTGATTGGACTGATTATTTTAATTCTTTCCGGGGTTATTAATCCGTTTTCTCCCGAAATTCTTCCCAATTTTTTAGGATTGATTTTTATGACACTTATCTTTCTGTTTGCAATGTTTAACCTGGGGATTTTCATTTCCACTCTCACCCGCAATTCGTTGCTTTCGATGGTGATTCTATTATTGATTTGGATTGTTTTTAGTTTAGCGATTCCTAAAATAAGTCCGATGTTAGCCGAAGCGATTTACCCACTCAAAGCACGGGAAGTCCTGGATAAAGAAATCAAAATGATTCAGGAAAACTATGAGAATGAGCTTCGGAAAAAAGAGCAGGATTTAATCGATCAGGTGCTAACTGATAAAGGCATTACCCAGCGCGGGGGAGACGGAATGTGGGACATTCTAAGGTCAATCTCCGATGTCTATAATCAAGCAAAAGCACCCATACAGGAAGAGGTTTACCGGCGAAGAGATTTGGAAATCGCGCAGATTGAGCAGGAATATTTGAATGATTTTAACGTGCAAATGACCATTGGAATGACGCTTTCCCGAATTTCGCCGATGAGTTGCTTTACAGTAATTCTGTCAGAATTTTCCGGAACGGGGATAATCGAACTAAGCAATTTCCGGGAATATTCTAAACGGTTCCAGGAAACTGTCAAACAGGAAATTTACGATAATTATACCTATGAAAGATACAGTTTGCGCGAAGGCTCGACCTATTCCGGGTCAAGCAGTAAGGAAGGATTTAATTCAGAGAGGATTGCAATTCCCCATCTGAGTAATTACCGGCATGTCACTTTTTTGCAAGCGCTAAAAAAAGTATGGGTTGATATTTTGATTTTGTGTTTATTCACGATTCTTTTTTTCACGGCCAGTTTTGTGAGTTTTATTCGATATGATGTGCGGTGAAAAGGCATCTATTTTTTGCGCCAACTGGAAAGATACTCTAATCTATTTATCATCTCTTCGGCAGAATATTTTGACATTAATTTAATGAGACAATTAACTGTGGTTTCAATCGAAAATTGAGTAGAAACAATGATCCCGAGATGGTTCTGTTGTTGGCATTGATATTCGTAATGTAACCTAGCATAGTGTCCGCGATTATAGCTAACAATAGTTCTTTCAGCCTGAATTGCGTATTTAAGTTGTTCATCATCTGGAGAGGATTTTCGATTGACTTCTTCGGTCGCAATTACATCGAATCCTTTTTCTCTGAGCGCCTCGGCCACCGCCGTTTGAACATCTTCGTCCAGGTACAATTTTATTTGCATAATTCATATTTTCCAGGCGGATAAATTTTCATGAGATATTCTTCCGAATTATGATAAATATCCAGATCGACCTGGTCTTTAAAATCATAATAATAAGCCAGCGCGGCACAGACTTCTGTCGGTTTGAGATAAGGCAGATTGTTGACGATGCCTTTAATTCCGTAATGCAATTCGTAAAAGTAAGTTACAATGGAACGTACCGGCGTGCGTGTCCCTACAATACGCGGACTGCCGCCACAGTAGCCGGGATCTGAGGTTATCAGAGGATGGTTTTGTTGTTTTTTCAGCGGCGTTGTATTTTTCGGATAGGCCGTCGCATTTTCGTCCTTAACGATTGATTTTGAGTCAATCAGAAATTGATCGATCTCTGCTTTATAAGCAAAGTAATAGGCAATGGCGGCAAACACCTGGGCCGGTGAAAGTTCCGGCCACTGGGCAACGACTTTTTCTACGCGTTCGCGGTGGCGGAAAAATGCGGCGGCCACCTCCCCTACGCGAATTGAGGTGCCCTTAATCCAGGCACCTCCGAAATCATTTGGAGGATTCACTTCGATGTAGGGGTGAATTTTTATATCCTGAAAAGTATTCATTGGATTTCCCACTTTAAATTAAATAAAAAAAAATAACACCCGCTGGGTGTCTCGTCGATATTTCAATCAATATAAGTCAACCCAATTAAAAAATCAAGCGAAAATAGAATGAATTAACAGGGAGAAAAAAATAATGTTACAAGCCACGGATTTATCAAAACGTTACGAAGACGGCCTTTTGGCGCTGGATCATTTGAGTCTGGAAGTGAAAGAAGGAGAAATTTTTTGCTTACTCGGCGCGAACGGTGCCGGCAAAACCACCGCGATTAATTTGTTCCTGAATTTCATCGATCCCACTGACGGAACCGCCAAAATTAATGGCATTGACGTCACCAGGGACCCGCTGGAAGCCAAGAAATATGTCTCCTACGTTTCAGAGAATGTTATGCTTTATGGCAACTTCACCGCCCGGCAGAACCTGGACTTCTTTGCCAAACTTGGCGGCAAAAAGAACCTCACCAGAGATGATTATTATATGTACATGCGCAAAGTGGGCTTGCAGGAAGAAGCCTTTGAAATGAAGCTCAAAAACTTCTCCAAAGGGATGCGTCAGAAGCTGGGAATTACCATTGCCATTATTAAAGACGCCCCGAACATCCTGCTGGACGAACCCACGTCCGGTCTCGACCCGAAAGCGGCGGCTGAATTTATCAAGATTTTAAAAGGCCTCCGTGAACAGGGCAAAGCCATTTTGATGTGCACCCACGATATTTTCCGCGCCAAAGAAATCGCTGACCGGGTAGGAATTATGAAAGAAGGTCGCCTGGTAATGCTGCGTACCCGCGAGGAGTTTCTGGAAGATGATTTGGAGAAGATTTATCTGGATTATATGCAGGAGGCGGTGGCGTAGATTAAATTTATTGCTATTTCATAGAATTCTGATTCCACTAGAAATTATTTCCTGGACAAAAGGATTATCCATTGTAAAATCTTCAGGTCGGAAAGGATGCGGCTCAATCATTCGGTTTATATTTCTGGTTTTGGACAAAAGTCGCACATTATCTGCCAGCGGAAATCCTTCAAAACTGTCGGAAATAATCGCGACATCAATGTCACTATACTCTTTATTGGTGTGCTTTACGTAAGAACCAAATAAGTAGACTGCATTTATGTTAAATTCATCTTTCACCTGTTCGATGAAAACTTTTACATCATTTATAATTTTTTCATCAACCATGTATGAAATTCCTTAGCGCTTTCAACAATTTTTCTAAGGCCAAATGAGATAGAAAAGGACAATAATCAAAATGCCCTGAATTAAAAAGAGAATTTGCAACCTTTAAATCATGTTCTGAAGCTTTTTGCCAATAGTTTATGAAGTCTTTCTTTTCCATAAGATTATTTAAACTTTTTAGTGGTTGAAAGGTGCACATGAATTGGTTCTATAAAAATATAATCTATTTTAGATTAATAATCAATCACTTATTTTCCTTAAATGGAAGAAGATTTAAAGAATGTTTATCTGGATTAAAAGCGGAAGATGGTCTCGTTGGACGTCAATTATTTTATTCTATTAACGGCTTAACCTGCTCAAATATCCGACGACAGCTAAAATGAACTTTATGATGAATTTCATCCAAATTTTTTGTATCAAATTCATCGCTTAGCGGGAGATCATTTGTCAAAAATCGAAGCTCAGCACCTTCAGGAATTTTTTCAATGATTTTAGAATTATCAATAATGTAATTTAAAAATTCATAAGTGAGACTTATCTCCCGAATAATTTTATCCTGTTCTTTCATTTTTCTTGCATCTCCTTAATGTATCTATCTTTGTACCATTCCCAGCGGTCTTTTATATCCTGTTCGGCATATTGAAGAACCGTTTTTAAATCCGGGAATGATAGTAAAAATTTTTCTTTTTCTCCGTTTGGATGAAGTACATCCCGATGGGGAAAACCATGGGCTGTACCATATCGAACGATTGGATGCCATTTTCCGCGATATAAGATTCAAATTGGACTAATAAACTAACGACTCTGCCTTTACGGGGAAATTATTTTCATTCTCAGGCGTTCAGTCCGATTCGTTCTCAGGTATTTAAAGCATTCTTTTTCTGCCATATTTCAATTAGTAATAAATATAAAATCTAAATGCAAGTGAAATTTTGGGACTTATTTTGAAGAACTTGAATATTGAAAATTGATGAATTTATTTGAAAGCAGCATTTTTTAAATTTAGAAAGGTCAATCCTCATGATCCAACACATCGCTCTCAAAGAATTTTACAACAACCTCGTCTCAGTCCGGTTCACCGTGGGCTTTATCCTCTGCCTGTTTCTGATTCCGTTTATCCTGTTTGTCAGTATTTATGACTACAAAAGCCAGGTTCAGGCTTACGAAGTGGACAAACAACGTGCTGAAGAACGAGATCAGGTTCGGGTTTACTCGGCTTATCGCCCGGATATTGTGAAAAAGCCGGAGCCACTCGGTATATTCTGCAAAGGCATTAACTTTAATGTAGGAAACCGGGTTCGGATCTGGTTTGGGGTAAAACCATTGCTTGCCAGCGGGGATAGCTCAGCGCGGGAAAATCCGCATCTTAACGCCTTCCTGACCATTGATTTTGTGAGCATTCTGGCGATTTTAATGTCGCTCCTGGCAATTCTGTTTACTTACGACGCCTGCAGTGGGGAAAGGGAAACGGGCACTTTCAAACTGCTCCTCTCCAATTCAATTGAACGCTACAAAATTTTACTGGGCAAAATCCTCGGTGTCATTCTGACCCTACTGCCGGTTTTGCTAATCTGTTACGTGCTCAGTATCCTAATCATGGTGCTCTTCGGAATTGCCTCCTTCTCGTGGCATGATTTTCTTCGAATTGGTTTATTATTCGGCTTGAGTGTGGTCTTCTTCCTGCTCTTTATTGCATTGGGAATTTTCATTTCCTCGCGCACCCAATCGTCTGTAACCAGTGTCATTGTCTGCCTGTTTATTTGGGCCACGGTTGTATTTGTGGTACCCAATCTCTCGGTTTACTTTGCCCAGAGTTTTGTCAAAGTGCGTTCGCAGGAAAATCTGGAATCTTCATTAAGTGAGCTGAATCGGGAGTTTTATAAAAAATACGAAGAAATCAGCAATGAACTCGAAAATCCGGATATTTGGTTTATGCACTTCAACCACAACGGCGGCGCTGACGGTTATCGCGAGCTGGCCGGAACGGCCGATAAAACGTATGAATATTATCGCCAATTAAATATCCACACCGTGCCCCTCGGCATCGAAAATGCCGATAAAAAATGGGCCATTCAAAAAGCCTATTTTGACGAACTGGAACAGCAGCGTCACACGGCTGAATGGCTGGCCTTGCTTTCTCCCTCCGAGGTCTTTCGGCTGGCTGCCTCAGCCCTGTGCCGGACGGATGTGGATTCCCATTTACGATTTCTCGACCGAACCCGACAATACCGCGAGGAGCTGATTCAATTTTTTCAAGATGAAAAGATATTTGATTCTTTTCAATATTTTACCCGGGTGCCACCGGAAAAATTCAGATCAGCGGATGAGATTATTGAAATTACCACCAACGGAAAATTGAAAAGCCGTGACGAGTACCAAACCTGGGCGCAGAATCGCTCCGACATTTTTTCAATTTTTGCCGCCCAATTGCCAGAACCGGAACGGCGAAATGACTATTACGAAACACTCGATCTCTCAAATGTACCAAAATTTCAGTACAAACCCAATCGGATTCTGGACGATTTAAAACATTCCCTGAGTAAAATTGCGGCAATGTTCATTCTGAGCGTCTTGCTCTTTTATCTGGCTTTTATTTCATTCATCCGTTACGACGTGAGGTAAATATGATTTTAAATATTATGATCCGTGAAATTCAGCACAATCTGCTTAGTCTGCGGTTACAAATTGCGTTTATTTTGTCCATCGTGATCTTTAGCCTGGGCAGCATTGCGTTTATCAAAAGCCACGCCGACAACGTGGCAGAATACAAGCGTTACCACAACGATTTTATTGAAAATATGCGCGAAGATGCCGAAGAAAATTTAACCCAAATGGCGATTAACAGCCGTCAATTAATTATGGCGCCCAGAGGCAGCAATTTCATCGATGACGCCAAAGAAAGGTACACGCCAAATCGATTTTACTTTAGTGCTTATAATATTTTCGGCTATGATGTGAATCCGGGCAGTACCAATCCCTTCCTGAACGCGTTTCAGGAATTAAACTGGATTTTCATTGTTTCGGTGATTATCAGCTTTACCGTTCTGCTCTTCACCTTCGATACCGTTTCCGGAGAAAAGGAACATAAGACGCTGGCAATCTCGCTGGCGAATTCGCTATCCCGGGGCAATCTTTTATTCGGTAAATATCTCAGCGTCATTTTAACCACGCTTCTTATTCTGTTGCCCGGACTCTGTTTGAGTCTCATTATTATTCTGCTCTCCGGGAGCGTGGCGATTCATTTTAATCTGATTTTAGAAATTGCCGGATTCCTGCTAGCCGCCATTATCCTGACCGCCTGTATTGCTGCCTTTGGCCTGCTGGCGTCGGTGTTGACTTACTCGGCGAGAACCAGTTTACTTTACGCACTTTGTTTTTGGCTGCTCTTCATTTCATTCATGCCAAATACGGCCGTGTTTTGGGCGTCCACAATTTTTCCGATTGAAAAAGGGGAGAGTGTCGAGGAACGCATTCGCCGGGAACAGGAAGATATTAATAACAATGCCCCACCGGGAAGCTGGTCATCCTCGGGCGGTAATCCCTTTTTGCCGCAGCATGAATTGCGAGCGAACAACCAGACGAATTTAATGAATGCCCGGGTCAGCATCACCAAAGCCTATTATAATACCCGTTTTCAGCAATTTGAGCGGGTGAAATTGCTGACATTTCTCTCACCGGTGTCACTTTATAGTTATTTAAACGAATCGATTGTCGGCGGTGGTTACCCGCGTTTTCAAAAGGTTTGGAATGATTTACACGGGTACCAGGCACAGTTGCTGCAATTTTTCAAAGAAAAGGATGCCAACGATCCGGACAGTCCCCACTGGTACAACCCGTATGAAGATTATTCCACCACTCGCAAACCGGCCAAATTTGAAGAAGTACCTATTTTTGAAGAAAAACCATTATCCTTTCCCGAGCGCTTCAAATATGCCGGATTATACTTACTGGTTTTGGTTTTATATACGGCGGGTATTTTTATTTTGGCCTTTGTGCGGTTTTTGAAGTATGATGTGCGCTAGATCTGAAATTTACTAAATCTCAAAGATTTAGTAAATTTTGTTTTCTCCAAAATATCAGCATCGGAATGCGAAAAAGGAAAAATCATGCTCAAAACACTAATCCAAAAAGAACTCCTTCAGCAGCTCCACTCCCACAAATTCGTCATCTCGACCGTGATCTCAATTTGTTTGATGCTGCTGTGCTTGCATATTTCAGCAGAAAATTATTTAAAAAAGCTGGCGGAATATGACCGAGCCGTCTCCAATCAGCGGCTCTTGCTAACTCAAATGGAATCAGCAACCGAAGCCAATGTCAGGCAATTTGATTTCCGTTCCTTTCATGATGCTATTTTTCGAAAACCAACGCCACTCAGTATTTTCTGCCAGGGAATGGAAAATCAATTGGGCGAAGTGGGGCAAATTGATGTGCTGCGGGTACCGTTCCTGGCCCAGCCAATTAGCAAAATGGGGTATTTCAATCAATTTGATTTGAACGAGCTGCTGGAACGATTTTTCGCGGAAATTGATTTTGTCCTGGTGGTCCAGATAATTCTTTCATTAATGGCGGTTTTTATCGCTTTCGATCTGGTAACAGGAGAACGCGAAGCGGGGGTCTTAAAATTAACACTCGCCTATAATGTGGCCCGCCTCAATTTGATTACAGCCAAGTGGCTCGCTGGAAATCTGATTTTAATCATCTCCGTTTTATTTGGAGTTTTAGTGGGATTCATTTATTTGCAGTTTGTTCAAAATATTCTGTTTTCAGGAGCGGAAATTATTCGATTGGCGGGATTGTTTTTATTATCCCTTCTTTATTTACTATTCTTTTTTCAACTAGCGCTCTTTTTTTCGTGCCTGAGCCGTTCTTCCCAACAAGCAATCATCTCGTTAATCTGGATTTGGATGCTCCTGCTGTTTATTGGGCCGGACTTAAGTATTGTTTTCGGCAAGCAAATCGCTCCGATCCCAGTTTTGGATTTTCTAGAAACTGAAGAAAGGAAATTGGAGCAAAAATTTGATCACCTCAAGTATCAAACTAATGACCGCGAAGAACGGGACAAAATCCGGGAGCAGGAAAAACAGGCCGAATGGCAACTACGTCAACATTACCTGAATCAGTTAAAATCACAAAAACGTACTGTTGTTCAGATTTCCAGTCTCTCGCCCGCTTCAGCATTTCAATTTGCCGCTGAATACCTGGCCGGAACATCGGTTAATGATTATGAACATTTTATGGAGAGAGTGCGGCTGGAAAACCAAAATTATTCGGAAATTTTTAAACGCACCATCATGCCGAAAACCTTTGAAGAAGGCCGTCAGCGTTTTCTACAACTGGGGAACCTGCTGAAAAACGCCTCGTCCGATTCCAATCGTCTGTCCCTACAAAAAAGCTGTGTTAATGCTTCACCATTTGTATTCTGGTTGGTATTGCTTAATTCTATTTTATTTACCGGAACTGTGGTTTACTTTGATCGCAAGACTATCGTATTGTAGGAAATTTAACAATGATTAAAATTATTATGCTGAAAGAAATTGTCGCTTGGTTTCGCAGCTACCGATCTTTGCCAATTGTGGCTTTGCTATTGTTTCTCTTTGTGTTCAACGCCGTCTATTTCAGTCACAGTTACTCCGAATTGAAGGATTGTTACGACCGGCAGGTAGCAAAGGAAAGAGCCCAGGCGGATGCCCCTTCCCGCTCTTATTGGATTACGCCCCGACCTGAAATCTTTTGCTGCGCGAATGATATTAAACAATACACGGTCAGCTTCTGGATTCGCCTCGATCAATTTGCACCCTGGCAGAAGGATAATGCAAAAGGGAATATTTTTCTGCCAATGGCCCAGGCGCTTGATTGGCGCTTTATTATTCAATTTTTTTTCAGTCTATTGGCTTTATTAATAGCCTACAATGCTGTTTCTGGCGAACTGGAAACCAAAACACTGGCCTTAATCGGAGCGAATTCGATTTCACGCTGGCAGATTTATTTGGGAAAGTTTTTGAGCCTGTTGATCATCTCAGCGGTAACTTTATTTGTTACCATGCTGGTGGGTATCCTTTCAATTATTTTTCTCAACAAAATTCCTATTAATGGCATTTTACTGGGGCGACTCAGTATATTTTATGGCCTGTCAATTTTTTACGGTTCGCTATTCATTCTGATTGGCCTGGGGGCTTCTATTCTTTGCCGACATTCGACAATCGCCTTGCTGGTGTCAATTTTGATCTGGCTGTTTTTGGTGATCATTCTGCCAGAGAACATTCAGATTATCGTTAAAAGCACCCAGATGAATCCATCTGATTATGAGCTGACCCAGATGTTCGAACAAAAAGACAATCAATTCTGGGAGGAAAGACGAAAAATTGCCGAACGAATTGAACGTAAAGCATTTTACAACGAAGCCGAAAAACAGGTCCTGATAGAAACGATGAAACAGGAAATTATCCGGGTACAGAATTCGCTTATTCCGGAAAGACGAAAAGTCGCCGATTACATTTTAAACCTGCACCAGCAACGCTACGAAGATCGCTTAAAATGGCAAAAATTTTCTCCGGCAATTTTATTTCAGGATATCGCCGAAAAACTAATGTACTCCGGCAATTATTACTTCCTTGATTTTATGCGGCAGGCTCACCAGTTCAGTGTTATTTTTCAGGAAGACATGTTTCAGAAATTCGGCGCCCGCGAGCGGTACTTCCACGACGTTGTGGCCAAAATTAACGGTGAATATGTAAAAATCGAAACGGAACACCCGCAATTCGCGCACAACGGAATGGAGCTTACGCACCAGACACCGACAATTTGGCAATCGATTCGCGCGGCTTTTATTGGAATTGGAATTCTTTTATTAGCTGTTTTGGGCGTTGGGCTTTGGGGATTTATTAGTTTTGTGAAGTGTGATATTCGGTGAAAGGCGTGCCGGAAGTGTCCGTAACCTGAATAATTCATACGCCGCCACGAAGACTCTAAGGCACGAAGTGGGTACTTACAGGAGTGCAAAACTTCAGTTTTGCGAGACGCGTTTTCGAAAAATGATACCCTCGCAAAACTGAAGTTTTGCACTCCTTATATTTTCTTTGTGACTTAGAGTCTTCGTGGCAAAATTTCATGAATAACCCAGGGTATTGAAAAAAACTATTCTTTAAATACATCACTCATTTTAATTTCCAAACCCGGAAAAACCGGCGACGTGAGCACCTCATTTGCCTTAAATTCAGCCACCTGGCGCAAAGTGCCGGCTTGCAAGCGGAGAATCTGGAGGTACTTTTTTTCAGGATGAACCAGCCAGTATTCGGGCAGGCCAAAGCGAGCGTAGATTTTTCGTTTGATATTTCGGTCATGATTCATGCTGGCCGGAGACAAAATTTCAATCATTAAATCCGGAACACCTTGAATATTGTCCGACGTAAGAATGGCATAATTATCTTTGGAGATGAAAAGAATATCGGGTTGAACCACATTATAATTCGACAGAATAATATCGAAAGGAGCAACAAAAATTTTCCCGGTTCCGTGTTGTTCTGCATATTGCTTAAGGATGGTGGCCAGATTTAATAAAACAGTTTGATGTTTCGCATTGGGGGATGGTGACATTCGCAATTCTCCGTCTAAAATTTCATATTGCTTTCCATCTTCCGGCAGTGCAAAATAATCTTCGATGGTAAATTTGAGGTCTTCAGAAATTGATTTTGTGGCTAACATAAGGCACCTTTAAGTAGAATTCTTGACGTATTAAAATCAACAACTTTATTTTTTCGATTTTTTTGCAACAGATTGAAACGACCCAACCGATGAAAAAATAATGTCAAAATAATTTGAGTCAAAATAATTCAACCATCACAAACAAAACAATTGAGTCAAATCAGGATCTCTAATCATTTTGACTTTAATTATTTTGACTTTTTGGTTATTAAATCTTTAACGAAAATATCTGCTTCAATTCAATTTCCAAACCCGGAAAAACCGGCGACGTGAGCACCTCATTTGCCTTAAATTCAGCCACCTGGCGCAAAGTGCCGGCTTGCAACCGGAGAATCTGGAGGTACTTTTTTTCAGGATGAACCAGCCAGTATTCGGGCAGGCCAAAGCGAGCGTAGATTTTTCGTTTGATAATCCGGTCGCGTTGCAAGCTGCTGCTGGAGAGAATTTCGATTATTAAATCTGGTGTTCCTTCAAAATGCGTGGATTTAATTTTTTCGATATTTTGATTCGAGACAAACAGGAGATCCGGTTGAACAACGTTGTGGGGCGAGATGACAACATCAAAAGGGGCGATAATCAATTCGCCTAATTGTTGTCGTTCGACATATTCATTAATTAACTGGAATATTCTACCTAACACTTTTTGATGAAGATGTTTTGGTGAAGGGGACATAAGGAGTTCTCCTTCTAAAATTTCGTAGCGTTTACCATCATCGGGGAGGAGCAGGTAATCATCGTACGTAAATTTAATGTCTTCAGAAATTGATTTTGTGGCTAACATATCGCACCTTTAAGTAGAATAACTTCAAATTGTAAAATCACTAATTAAATTTATTATATTTATTTTTAAATTGCAAGCGCTAAATTAAACCATTTAAACCTCAGAATGGTAATATCGAATGCTTTCTTTCCAATCGCCACCAATGATCAACCCACTTAATTCCCATGTTGAACGCAGTAAAAAATCAATTTAAAAACCAACCGTGACCCGCCGTTGCAAGAGAAATTCTATCTCAAAGAACCAACCTTTTTGGATTGACTTTCTCCCCAACAATGATTATACTTGACTAATTGTGACTGAATGATTATTTTGAGAAAAGACGACCGATAGAGGCACTTTTCCCGGCGCCTGCCAATTCGGAAGCTTGAGCGAATGGAATGAAAAGGAAACATTACATCGTTTAAATGCTGTAAAGAATATTCATCCAATCAGGTTAATGGGAGGAAGCTTTATGTCCGCACAAATAGAATCCACTCAGTTAAAGCGTTCGCTGACATCGGTTTTACGGCTGTTCTTAACCGGTCTCCGCATTCTCATTGGTTGGCATTTTCTGTATGAAGGTCTGTCAAAATTATTTGCGACCAGTTGGTCCGCTGCCAGCTACTTAATGGAATCACACTGGTTTCTCTCCGGCTTTTTCCACTGGATTGTCGCTCATCCGACGGTTTTGAAGGTGGTTGACCTGTTAAATATCTGGGGACTTATTCTCATTGGCCTGGGTCTGTTTTTTGGTTGTTTGACCCGTCTGGCCAGTGGCGTCGGTGCTTTTCTCATTTTTCTTTATTACCTGGCCAATCCCCCCTTTATCGGTTTTATGGCCGAATCCACGACAGAAGGGCATTATCTGCTAGTGAATAAAAATTTAATTGAAATGGCAATCCTGTTGTTGTTTATATTTTTGCCCAGTCATCTGTTCTACGGAATTGACCGGTGGTTTTCTCGACTGCGTAGCCAGCGTCGTCCGGAAAGTGGTGAAGCGCCGGTAGAAGCGTCCCAAACCGTGACCGCCACTTCCCATCCGCGGCGTGAATTACTGAAGGATTTAATCGGTCTTCCCATTTTCGGAGGCTTTATTTATACTGCCTTTAAAAAATGGCAATGGGAAAGTTTTGAAGAGCGCCATCTTATCAGTCAACCCAGTCGGGTTAAGGCCTTGACCGGTGCCTCTCCGCAGGGTGTTGAATTGGCAAGATTAAAGGATTTGCAGGGCCAACATTTACCCGTAGGAAAAATAAAAGACTATCAAATCAGTCGTTTGATTTGTGGCGGCAATTTAATTAGTGGCTATGCCCATTCGCGTGACTTAATTTATGTTTCCTCGCTTATTCAAACCTATTTTGCCGATGAAAAGGTCTTGCAAACCCTCCGCCTGTGCGAAACTTGTGGGATTAATACCGTTATTATGCGGGTGGATAAAAATACCTTACGGATTGTTGAAAAATATCGCCAGCGAGACGGGAAGATTCAGTGGATTGCCCAGGTAAAAATCGCCGAAGATGATTTTAAAGCTGACATTGATGCCGCGGTTGATTACGGTGCAATTGGAGCTTATGTCCACGGTGGCGTTTGTGACAATTTCGTTCAGAAGGGCAAAGTCGCCTTGCTGGCGCAAGCCGTGGATTATATTAAACAAAATAAAGTCCTCGCCGGCATTGCCGGACACGCTTTGGAAGTGATTATTGCCAGTGAGCAGGCGAAGGTAAATCCTGATTTTTATATGAAAACATTGAATAGCGGAAATTACTGGACAGCAGGTCCGCGACTGATTGATAATCCCGATTGGCAGCCACAACCGCTGCAGGTGGTGGAACCGGAATTTATGGGAGATAAGCACGACAACATCTGGTCGATTACGCCCCAGCAAACCATTGAATTTATGAAAACGGTCAATAAACCCTGGATTGCTTACAAAGTGCTGGGGGCCGGGGCGATTCATCCCAAAGAGGGCCTGCGTTACGCCTTTGAAAACGGGGCTGATTTTACCTGTGTGGGAATGTTTGATTTTCAAGTGATTGAAGATGTCAAAATTACAATTGATTTGCTGTCGTCTGATCCCATTCGAAATCGGCCCTGGCAGGCATAATTTTAATTTGATTATTGACACTGAACAGCCAAAAGCGAAATAATAATGAATAAAGACCATTGGATTAAATCACCGTCCTAAAAACCTGTTTGAATGAAAGGGACCGGCAATGAATCATAAATATGCGACAATTTTGGGTAATCTGGGCAATACGAGTGATCGATTTTTGTCCGTCGGCTACCGCGACCTGACCTCCAAAGAGGAGCTGATACGGCAGGCAGCTTCGATTCCCGAAGTCAGCGGGATTGAACTGGTCGGCACCTGGGATATTGAAGCCAGGAATGTGACGCAAATCGCAGCCCTCTTAAAGGAGCACCGGCTCCGGTGTGCCGCTATAATTCCGGATCATTTCTCCCAAAAAATCTGGAGTAAAGGGGCGTTCACCTCAAGGGTACCTCACGTACGCCAACAGGCAGTGGCTTACACCAAAGAAATGCTCGATATTGCGGCTGAATTGGATTGTTCGCTCATCAATCTCTGGCCCGGTCAGGATGGTTATGATTATCCGTTTCAAGGAGATTTTCAAAGGGCGTATGATTGGCTGGTAGCGGCGATTCGGGAGTGTGCGGATTATCGAAAAGACACTAAAATCTCGCTGGAATATAAATTAAAAGAACCGCGCACCCATTCGTATCTGGCCCGGGCGGCGGATACCCTGGTGCTTGTCCAGGAAATTAACCGCGAAAACGTGGGTGTCACCATTGATTTTGGGCATGCTTTAATGGCGCAGGAAAATGTCGCTGAAAGTGCTGTGATGCTCGCCCGTACCGGCAAACTCTTCCATCTCCATTTCAATGATAATTATCGCTACTGGGATGATGATATGGTAGTAGGCTCGATTCATACCATTGAATACCTGGAGCTCTTATTCTGGCTGCGGCAGATGAATTACCAGGGGTGGTTTTCAATGGACCTGTACCCCTACCGTGAAGATGCCCGCGAAGCCGTCAGTGAAAGTATTGAGTGGCTGAAAACCTTGGAAGCGCTGATTGATCAAGCCGGGATGGCTAAAATTGAAGCCCTTATTCAGGAAGGAAATGCCATTAAAACTATTCGAGAAATGCGAAAACTGATGCTTGGTAAATCGAATGGGTAAAGCAAGCGCTATTTACGAGCATTGTGATTTTTAAAGGCGCTAATGAAAAAAATCTTTTGAGAACTCAGGTTGTTGAAGCGCTCATTATTTTTTGGGGAAAAAATGATGTGGATGGAATTCGACCACTTATTCGGTTAGAATAAATAAAGTTCTCGTTGCCGGAACACTGACAGGGTTAGAGCGGTCTGTAATGCCCTTGTGATCTAAAGGGTCTGATTTTCGCTGAAAAATTTTTGTATTTTCCGGGGGGTATTTGTTTCATCGATGTTTGAACGAATGGAGTCTGGATGCAGCAAGTGCAACGAAATGGATTGATGATATTTTTTCTTGTCACTGGTTTTATCAATTGGCCCCTGTTCAGTTCGCCACCAGCGTTTGTTATTAAACGAGCCGTATTTATAAATCGGTCCACTGAACAATTTGATGAATTCGCTTTAAAAAGTAATAATCTGTTTAAGGAAGGCGATCATTTAAGTATTTATCTGGAGCCACAGAATTGTACCTTAAAAAAAGTGAGTGAGGGTCTGAAAGCCCAAATTGGCACGAAGGCCGTCCTCAGTAGTGTCAGCAATCCGAATCTTTCTCAAAATATAGATCTAGGTATTCTGGTTTTTGTCATTCCGTCCGAGCAGATGAATCTGTACGCGGATATTACATTTTTAGATGTCGGCAAATTACCGATTGATTTGTACAAACTGGAAGTGGAAGTCGTTGATATTTTCTCTCACCAGCAGAATATATTTACCAGGCAATTTCGAGTAGGACCGAGTTACATCCAGGCGGTGGTCACCCCGAACGATGTGGCGCCGGCCGTTTACGAAAGCCGGGATGCTCCCATATTTGCCCCCGCCAGTCCCCGCATTTATTGCCATTTTAAAACCCGACGAATTCCCGTTAAATCCATTCTTCGGGCGAATTGTATTGCGGAGTGCGCTGAAAATTATCAGGACGAGCACGTTGTCGCCTCTAAGACAATGGAAATAACTCGTTTCGAAAAGTATCAGTTTTATTTTGATTCCCCCAAGACCGGCTGGAATAAAGGGGTTTATCGCGTCGAATTACGGGTAAATAAAGTATTCGAAATCGCGGTTTATTTTCGGGTGAAATAACGGTGTGTCTTTCAATATTATTTTTCTGATTTAAATAATTGCAGTTGATTTTATAAAAAAAATATGATACTATTAAGCTTAAGCTTTTTGAAACTTCACCACTTTATTGAATCAAATTCTTAACCCTAATTTATTAAAATGATACGGTTAATCTGTGGCTGCGAACCAGTTAATAACGACCCGGTGAATGCCTGGATACTCTTCACGTTTTTTAAATTAAGACAAAAAAATGAAAACTGGAGACCACTCAAAGCCGCCCCTGAACGAAGTCGAAATAACCCGGCAGCAAGGCCAGTCCGAATCAGAACAAACCGTGAGCAGTTCCAATCGTGGCAGTTCGCTCACGGATGCGAAGAATTACGTGCCGGCAGTTCATGAATTTATATTGGCATTAGCGGCTGCTCCTTCAACAACAGACTTGTTACCAGTTATTGCCGAAAATTTAAAGCTTCAGACCGGGGCGCTTGCAGCCGGCGTTTGTTCCTATTCGCCGTCAACTCGAGAACTCGTCATTCGATATATTGCCACTGACGAATCAAATATTACTTCAGCACAGCGGCTACTCGGCCGTCAATTAATCGGATTTCGCCTGCACCTTTCCCCGGAATTAGAGCACCGGATGTTAACCGAGGTCATTGCTACTCCGGAAGATCTATCAGAAATGTCCTTTGGGTTCATATCAAAAGTCATTGGGAAGGCCATTCAAAAGGTGCTTGGCGTGGATGAGTTGGCGGGTTTATCGTTGCATTATCAAAATGAATTAATGGGCTCGGTTTTTTTGATAATGCCCCAAAAAAGAAAATTGCCAGCCCTTGATATTTTGCACGTCTTTGCCCATATTGGAGCCATTGCCTTGCACCGGAAAAATTATGAAGAAGCCCTCGAGGAAAGTGAAAAAAAATGGCATTTGCTTTATGAAAATCTACCTGGTGGCAGTTTTATGGTGAATAACCAGTATATCATTGAAGATGTGAACGACAAGCTGTGTGGGATCACGGGTTATCAGCGCCAGGAATTGATTGGTCAAACCTGTGATATTATCTGCCCCAAAGGACCTCATTATTGCCCGATTTTTGATATTGGGAAACAACGAATCCATAATGATGAAACCGCTGTAAAAACCAGAAATGGTGAACTGGTTCCGATTATTAAAAGTGCCATTCGTTTATCATTTGGTGACAAAGAAGTGATTGTTGAAAATTTTCAAGATATTACGGAATGTAAACGCGCCGAAACCGAAAAAATCAAGCTGGAAGAGCAATTAAGACAGGCGCAGAAAATAGAGGCGATTGGTCGGCTGGCAGGTGGTATCGCCCATGATTTTAATAACTTGTTAACAGCCATTTTGGGCAATGTTGAATTGTTACTGGTTGATTTTAATAAAAATGATCCCCGCTGTGGCGAGTTAAAGGATATTGAAACGGCGGCTATTCGGGCGGTAACTCTGACGCGACAATTATTGGCCTTCAGTCGCAAACAGTCAATTCAACCGGAATTGATTAATTTGAATGAATTCATTGGCGCCATGCAAAAAATGCTCCGCCGGTTGATTAGCGAGGATATTCAGATTATCACTGAATTTGGAAAAAATCTCTATCACCTCGAAACTGACCCGGGGCAACTCGTCCAGATAATTATGAATCTCGTGGTTAATGCCAGTGACGCCATGCCCGCCGGCGGAAAAATAACCATCAAAACCGAAAACATTCATCTGGATCAAACCGCCGCTCGAAAAATCCCGGAAGCCCGCCCCGGTCAATATGTCTGCTTGTCAATTGCCGATACCGGCGTTGGTATTGATGACCACACCCAGGACCATCTATTCGAGCCATTTTTTAGTACCAAAGAGCTGGGGCAGGGAACCGGACTGGGCCTATCTGTTGTGTACGGGATTGTGAAGCAACACCAGGGCTGGATCAATGTTTTTAGTGAACCGACGCAGGGGGCTTTGTTTAAAATTTACCTGCCGGCAATAATCGATATAAGTACCTTAAAACCTAAACCACCGGTTTTGATTCAGAACCTGCGAGGTAATGCCGAACGCATTTTATTCATTGAAGATGACGCCGCCGTCCGAAAACTCACCAAACGGGCGCTGAGCGAAAATGGCTATATTGTTTTTGTGGCCGAGGATGCCCACAATGCACTTACTATTTTCGAAGCTGAGAAAGGTAATTTTGATCTGGTTTTTAGTGATGTTGTACTCCCTGATTGTGATGGCCTACAATTAATCGATACCCTGCTTCGCCGGAAATCCAGCCTGAAAATTCTGCTTAGTAGCGGTTATACCGATCATAAATCACAGTGGCAATACGTTCAGCAAAAGGGCCTGCCTTATCTGCCAAAACCGTATTCCTTACCCGCGCTCCTCGAAATGGTTCGCAAGGTACTGGGGCAGCCCCAATTGGATCCCAGTTGACGCTCTCGATATTATCGCTTAAAGCGATAATATCGTTAAAAGTTACCCGTCTTTCAGAAATACTTTCAATATAAGAAACCGCTTTACTTTCATGAATTTATTTTATATATTTCCGGTTGACAAAGAGTCGTACCGGCACAAAAACCTTCTTCTGAAAAATTTTGATATTCGTTTGATTTGTTCATGGTAACTCACTAAACAAAAAGGATGTTGTACGATGGTCGTTACAAAAAAAGAAGCCCTTATCAAAGCCTTTCAGCAGCATTTTTCAGGTGACCCGCGCGTTTTTCAGGCGCCTGGTCGGGTGAACCTGATTGGTGAGCACACGGACTACAATGATGGATTTGTTTTTCCGATTGCCCTGGAACTGTGTACGTCGGTTGTCGCCACCAGACGAGAGGACCAGCAGCTTCGAATTTTTTCGAATAAAATGGCTGAACTGATTGAAATCGATTTGACACGCATCAAAGGGAGGGGAAATCATTGGAGTGATTACCCGGTTGGCGTCGCGATGGTTTTGCAGCAAGAGGGACTGCCAATTAGCGGGGCGGAGCTTTATATTGACAGCAAAGTCCCTGTCGGTTCGGGACTGAGTTCTTCGGCTGCATTGGAAGTGGCTACCGCTTATGCCCTCACCCGCCTGAGCCACCTGGATTTGGATAAAACACGAATGGCCAAATTATGCCAGCGCGCCGAAAATGAGTTTGTCGGAATGAAATGTGGAATTATGGATCAATTTATTGCCTGTTACGGCCAGCAAGGACACGCTCTGTTACTGGATTGTCGCACTCTGGATTTTCAACTGATACCATTGCCGGCCAGTCAGGCTAAGTTCATTATTTGTAATACAATGGTAAAACATGAACTCGGTGCCTCTGAATATAATAAACGGCGTGCGGAATGTGAATCGGCTGTGCAGACATTTCAAAAGAAATTGCCGGGGATTAAAGCATTGCGTGATGTCTCTGTGGAGCAGTTTACCGAGTGGGCTGAATTGCTGCCAACGATTGTCCGGAATCGGGCACGACACGTGATTACGGAGAATAAAAGGGTACAGGATTCAGTGAATGCGTTAAAGGAAAATGATCTGGCCCGCTTTGGCGAATTAATGAATGCCTCCCACAACAGCTTGCGTGACGATTATGAGGTGAGTTGCCAGGAGCTGGATTTAATGGTAAATATTGCCCGATCTTTGCCCGGTATTTTGGGAGCACGGATGACCGGTGGCGGTTTTGGGGGTTGTACCGTTAATCTGGTTCAACAGCAGCAGGTAGAAATGTTCTGCGAAGAGATAAAAAAACGATATCATCAGGCAACTCAATTGACTCCTGAAGTCTACGTCAGTGCCCCATCTGGCGGGGTAAGAGAATTGTAATGGAAAAAATAAACTTGCGAATCAATTTCCATCCACCTTCAATTAAATCCGTAGCCCGCCCCGTTTTGGACGCGTTTTCAATGCCCACGGCAAGTCACCGGCAAGCCCCGCCTCAACCGTTTCGGCACCTTCGGTAGAGAGAGCGTAATCAGGGATTGAAATCGTCTTTTTTCCGTGCGGAGCGATTTCAAATGATTTTTCCGCCGCTTTATTAATTTCCGGAAACAAGCCTTCACTGATAATTTCCTGGGTAAATTCCCGTCGACCGTCCACCAGTTCCTGGATATAGGCATCAATTTCTGCAGCCGAATAATAGCGCTCGGTGCGGTAACGGCTCAAATCAAATCCCTCGCACGCCACGATTTCTCGGGTTCCCAGGCGTCCGATTTCATACCGGTTGCTACCACGCAAATCACCGCGTTGGATGGCGGCCATTAAATGAATCGGTACCCGCTCCACGGACCGAATGACCCGTTTTTTGGTTCCCTCCGCCGTCTGGTACGCTTCCAGAATTTCACCCATTCCGCCGGTGTTATATTGAAACAGACGCACTTTGCCCGGATATTTCTCGACCAATTCCATGATAATCTGGTAGAAGCGGTTGACCTTCTGCCCACGCGAGCCAACAATAAACGGATCGGTGCCCACGATTCTGACGGACTCACCGGCTTTTAAGGGCTGTGAGGCATAGCTGTGAGTGGACTCCCCCCACAAGTAGGCCAAAACCGCCTGTTCCGGCGTGAGTTCCTGAGCAAACGGCATGATTGTATTTCGCCGGGTAATAAAAGCGAAGATGATTCCGTCCAGCTCCTCCAGCGGTGGCGTGTTAATACTATCAGCCGCAATACTCACCAACCGGCGTCCCTGTTTAATACGTAACCTATTTTTTTGAATAACAGCACGACCGTTGGCACATAATTTTTCATCCAAAAAATCAGGATAGCCTTGAGAATTAATCATCACATTTTCATACAAAGCGGATTTATCAATCAAAGCATAATACATCGCTTCCTGCAGCGTGCGGTCAACATCGGTTTTGACAAAAAAGCCGTTCTCACTGCCGAAAGATGAACCGTCGCGGCGGAGAAACACAATGTCATCTTGAGTCACTTGAGTGTGCTCCCCTTGCCGTGGGTCTAAACCCAATTGGTGACACGACCAGGTTGATTTACCCGTAGCAGTCAATCCAAACAAAAACACACCGTACTTTTTTAACTGGTTTGTCTGTACATCTCTGGCATAAACCAATTTAGAACCGGCGTGTAATCCCAGCATATTGTGCTCATCCGCAAACCACATCGCCTGCCGCAAAAAGCCTTTTTTGTCCTCGCCCATATAATCG
>Ga0180438_10001134_pt1 | contig 48141 bp, 71 predicted proteins | sample SS_ome_12_FD_132455 | JGI IMG/M metagenome (GOLD analysis project Ga0180438, IMG submission 132455) | Hypersaline lake sediment archaeal communities from the Salton Sea, California, USA - SS_3_D_2 metaG | ecosystem: Environmental > Aquatic > Non-marine Saline and Alkaline > Hypersaline >...
GACCAGTCAGAATTAATGAAGGAACGGAGAGAGGAATTAAAATTATTTGCAGAGAATTTCAGGAAGGTATTGATTGAGGCAACAGATTGAAGTAAGCATGGCTGCAGTTTGTAGCATAAAAAAGCCCCCCAGAACTTAATCTGAGGGGCTTTGTTGTTATGAATCATTATTGTACTTCATCCGGTTAAATGCTGCCTTCCATTCTTTCATCGAATCAATCATGGATGACTTAGTGAATTTAAACTCTCTTCTACAGTAGGTACACCGGGCGATGGGTTTTTCCACTTCCCGGGCGGTCAACTCAATTCTGGTTTCGCACATCGGACAAACGGTATGAAGTATAAATTGTGAATAGTTTGTACGTTTCATAGCGATACCCCCAGAACCATCTCATATACAGTGAGAATAGTCCACAGCATTATGCAAAGCACTCCGCTAAAGTATGCAACGGACTTCGTTACACCTATTTGCTGGAAGTCTTTCAGTTCCCAGTGAATCAACTCTTCATCCTGCCACAGATTTGCTTTAACGGCAATGGCAATACAGAACAATCCAAATAATAATAGTAACATAATTTACTCCTTTTCTTTTGGCTGAATCTCTGATTTGATACCTTTCACAGCCAATAACTCGAGGGCTGCCTGAAAGGACCGGATATCATTTACTTTTTGATATTGCTGGACCATCACAATAACTTCCGGGGATAATTGTAACGTCTTCTGTACTTTTCTCATATCGTCTCCTTTACCCTGTGTATGGATAACATACCAGATATCTGTAAATGTTCTCACCGATTTTCTGTAGTGAGTAGTAGGAACCTAATCCGTAAGGGAAACCACAGCGACCGTCAAACCTGTCTTTGTCTGTGGCCTTGTTCTCTGCTGGTCTGATAAATTCTTTGCAGAACTTCTCGACTTCCTTTTCATCCCTATCAGAATATATCTTATATTCGAATATGGAATCCTCATATGGTTTAGTCTGACCGGACCGGATTACATCCCAGTGAATTAAAAATGTTTTCTCTGGCATAATTAACTCCTTTCGTTTAACGTGTTACGTTATAGTGGGTATAGATGGATTCGAACCACCAAAGGTCAGCGACCAACAGATTTACAGTCTGCCTGAGATTTCCCATTCTCAATATACCCAACAGCCTATTGAACTTGAACAATTTTGCGTTTTTTGTCATAGCGAATAAATATATAAGCATCTTTCGGTGCGTCATTGATGCCGACATACTGACCATAATGACCACCAAACATGGTGGCTATAACAAAATCCTTGCCTTCGTTCCAATCTTTCTTAACGGCCTTCTGTGACGTATAGTCCCTACCATATGCTGGTAACAAAGTTAATGAAGTCATTTTATACTCCTTTTGGTTAGTGTAAATAGCACCCGGCAACAGAATCGAACTGTTGTGCGACCATCCCGGGTGTAAGGAGTTAGGGAGTCACAGTCACAGACCTTGTTCAGGCGTTAACTGTGGACTCTGTACGGGGACTCACGCTTTCGGCTTTTCATCTCTACTGTAGAGAATCCGCAGGGCTGTGCTCCGCATTGACCAGAGTCGATATTTTCGACCGGAGTTGAATAAATCAACTGGGAACAATGTAATTATAATTATAATACGTGTCAAATTTATTTTTAATATTTTTTTATAAAATGTATAATTTGATATTGATTTGTAGGCCCTAAATGATTATATTCTTTTGAATTTAACCCGGAGAAAAAAAATGGAAAAAAAATTTATTAATGCTCAGGAATGTGCTGAGTATTTACATGTTACTACCCAGACTATAAGTAATTGGGCCAGAGAATTTAAGATACCGTTCTATAAGCCTCACGGGAAGTTATTATTCATTAAAGATGAAATCGATCAGTGGGTGATGGCATCCAAGGGGGTGAAGAATGGCTAATCCTCAACCTGATCAATATACCAGAATAAGCAATGAATATCTCGAAGCATTACTCCAGTATAATATCCCCGGCAATCCCAGAAGAATACTCGATACTATCATCAGATATACTTGGGGATTCCACAACAAATCAAACCCAATTGGTATCACATTATTCAAAAAATCGACCGGAATGAATGAAAAAAACATCCGGGAGTCCATCAAATGGTTGCAAAGCAGAAAACTTATTGGTATTAACACCACCAAGTATCGCCATGAATACAGTATAGTCAAGGATTACACCAAGTGGAAAGATGGGGGTTATATTACCACCAGTTTTCCCAAACATGGTGGTAATGATACCCTCTATGGTACTCAGGAAGAAACTAATGGTAATGATACCCCCAAACTTAATGGTCATGATACCATTACAAAAAGAAAAAAGAAAACTGATAAAGGGGATCACCCGAAAATATCATCCAATGTCCCCTTCAGTGAAAAAGAACTTTTGGAAATCTATAATGGCAACAACTTCACTTTTGATTTTGAGAAGTTTGTTACATGGTGGGATGAGGGCACAAAGGTTTTAAAAAGACCTAAATCGGCTATGCTTAATTGGCAGGGTAAAGAACCACCACCACCAGAACCAGAGAAACCTAAACCAAAAAAGGGAACAAAGGAATGGTATGAGTCCGGGCCAACAATGATGCCTACCTACACCATATTGAATACCAGATGCGTCAAAGATATTGAAAAATTCCAAGATGAAGATTTTATCATTCAAGGAACATTGGATGGGTATGACTTCAAAAGACGTAAAGAGTTTACTCCAGAAGAAGCCCTTAAGTTTTTAGCAAAAGTTAACCCGGAATGGCAAAAAAGTGGATACAAAAATTTGTTCGATAAATTAGATTGGAAATTCATAAAATTATATTATAATTTAGAGCGATCAGAATTCGATCCCAACTATAAAGAGGAACTACCAATATGATCGCTGTGGACCAGTGGATGAAAATGAATAACGGATATAGATTTATTTCAGGATGCAATATGCACCATGGGCATGACAATGAAGAACCACAGCCAAAAATGAAAAAAAGCATTGAGGTTGAAATAAGCCTACCAGATAAACCAGAACCAATCACAAAAATAAAAAAATACAATGAAAGGTCGAAATGAAAAAAAGAAGTGAAATTGTTATGTGTGGTTCAGTCACACTTGCCAGATTATACTGCGAAGACTGCGAAGAATACCAACTGGTTGGAGTTAAAAACAAAAGATGTCCCAACTGTGAAGGGAAATTGAGACATACAAAAAATGTTGAAGTAAGAAAAATTGGGAATGGGGTTGAAAGAAAACATCTCCCAAAGGGTGAGATAGATAAACTAACAAAAGAACAAAATGGGAAATGCTACTGGTGCGGAAGAGAACTTAATTATTACTATATCAAAAAAGGCAAAATAATAAAATCAAAAAAACATGCTGATCATATTATTCCATACAGTTATCTCCAGTCAAACCCAAAAAACAACTGGGCGATAGTCTGTAGCGTGTGCAACTTAATTAAAAGTGATAAAAATTTTACCAGTGAAAAAGAAATTAGGAACTACATACTTGATAAATGGGATAGCAAAAATTTTGAAGTGCTTGCCACTGACCATGATTAAAATGCCCCTCTCGTGTGGTGCAATAGTGGTACAAGCGATTTAAATACCTAAAATGTAATATTCCACATTTTAAACAGAAAATCGCTTAGAATCAAAATATGGAAGAAATAGAGGCATAAAATGAAGAAATCACAATCAAAAAAAGTCACTGAAAAAACTGAGGGCGATCAGGCAGTTATAGTCAGTAAAAAACGGATGACTCAGATGATATCCGAGAAGATAAATGAGGGACATCGGGACGTGTTCAAGGACGAGTCGGTCGACAAAACGCTCAAAACGCCCAAATGGTTAAAGAAAGAGAACACAATTCCTTATCTCAAGATGATTCAATTGCTCGTATCAGCACAATTTAACGATATTTCCAAGTTTTCCCGGGAAAACAAGGTCAGTAGGCAGACTATTTATGAGTGGCTTAAGTCCCCAGATACCAAGGACTTAGTGGATGAATTCATCAAGGCCCTCGCTGTTGCTGATAAGGCCAAAGTATATCAGATGATATTGGCTAAAGTGCCCGACAATCCGGGCTTTGCGAGGCTTTGGATGGAGAGATACGAGGGATATCGCCCAGAAGAACCAAGGTCCGGCAATGTGACCATCAATTTCAACTTTCTTGATCCCCCCAAGAAGCCTGTCAAAGAGGCAGAGGATGCCGAGTATGAAGAACAATAGTCAACAATACTACACAATCTTACACACCCCCCAACATAATTGCACAAAAAGTTGTGACATAAAAAATATTATGATGTCTCTGCTTTCCTAATGTAACATGTAAACTAACCCATTCTCCCTGCTGTGTTATAATGGTATCCCATATTAGCCCCCCGGGGGTAGGGGGTGGCCCCCCCCCACTAACTTCCCTACGGGACATATTATTATTTATACATGCCCACGTAAGTCCCGACCTTTAAAAATTACCTAACAAAAGCATGCTTATTTCCCTGTGTTAGGTACCATACCCATATTATATTTTTATATAAAAAAATTTGCATTATATATCCCTGTACATTATATTACCATGTGTCACCCAACATAGGAGAAGTAGACATGTGGAAACATATTGATGGTTTTGGGGATAGGTATAAGATTTACAGTGATGGAAGGGTTTATAGCGAGTATAAGCATGGTTTTTTGGTTCAATATCCGAATGAAAAGGGTTATTTGCGTGTTGCATTACATTTAGACGGAAGGCAGCGCCAATTCAGGGTTAGTCGACTTGTCGCTTTGGCTTTTCTTCCAAACCCAAATGGTTATTCGACTGTTAACCACCGGGATGGGGACAAAACAAATAATGATGTTTCTAATTTAGAGTGGTTGAGTAATCGGGACAATATTGTTCATGGGTATAAGAATGGTTTTTTTCCTCGTGGTGAGGATCGTCCCGGGGCAAAGTTAACAATGGCTGATGTTTTAGAGATAAGACGCATATATTCGTCTGGGGAAATTGGTTATCGATTACTTGCTAAGCGGTTTGGTGTTAATAGGTCAACCATTAGGCGAATTATTAAAAGGGAGATGTGGGATCATGTATAAAACATCTAAGGGCGTTGAAATATCTGGTCAGGTTTTGGTGGCCATGAAGTCTCGTGGTTTATCCGAGTCTGATATTGCTTGCGAATTCAACATTTCCCGTATGCAATTATATCGAATACGGAAAAAGAACAATTGGCTGGTGACTAACCGCAGCACAAGGGGACAGGTTCGTGTACCTGATAATGAAAAAAGGGCACGTAAGAATGCCTATATGGCTGATTATTACCAGAGAAATAAGCCAGACCCGGTTAAAAGGGATCGTTCTTGTTTTTACTGTGGGAAAGAGGTGGATGGCGGGCCTTTCGCAAACAATAAATATGTCTGTCCCACATGTATTTCTACGATTTAACTTGCATCTGTTCTATCACTATATTATATTTGTGGGAACCATTTTACAAAGGAGATTGATTATGGCAGAACAAGAGGAAGAAGTCATTATATCAAGGGCATCGGCATTTTGGCTTGGTTGTTTTATAGGTGCGACGGTTTTTATGGCGGTATATCTAGTATTCGAGACTGATTATAGTCAAGGCTATCGTCAGGGTCAGATTGATGCTATTCGTGGTGACATAAGGTATGAGCGTGTTGCTCCTGATAGCGTGTGGAAGGAGATTAACAGATGAGTTTTTTTGAGATAAAGCCCACCTTCCCATATTCGAAGAAATTTCCGATAAGGTTAAAGGTAACGGTTGAGTCTGACGCATATTATGCTGCGATATGGGAGATACAGGCAGAGATCAGGAACAAGTTAAAGTGGGGTTCTGCTTTGGATGATGCGACGCTTGAGTATGTTTCTGGGTTAATTTGTGGGGAATTAAATGAGCGTAAATTGAATCATTATTGGAATCCGAGGGATGAAGACTAAGGAATATCAAATTGATCATCACACGAAGTCAGCGGTATTTACGTATGAGCAGTTTATGCGTCATGTAGCCCGGGAGTATTTTTTAATGGATTGTCCATTTTGCGAGGGAGACAAGCCTTCGTTGTTTATTTATACTGACAGGGGGGTTTTCACGTGTGCGAGGTGTTTGGTTTTCGGCGAGGTAATTTGGGAGAAGGATCATGTAGTATTAAAAAGGTTGAGGGTGGTTGAGGCTGATGAATAAAGAGATACACAAAGATAAATGTGTGTGGGTAAGAAATGAAAAAGGTTTTTATGATACTGAGTGTGGTACAGAAGGAGTGTCTTATACAATAGATTTTTTTAGAACACATATTGTGTGCCCATATTGCGGAAAACCGATACATATACTGGAGGATAGGTAATGGATCAGTGGTTTTTACTTGCTATTGCATATTTTTTATTGGTTGGTCTTACTGGTTATGTCTTAACTGTAATTATTTATCTTGCTTGCAGTTCAGCAATAAAAGATTATTTTGAGGAATTGGAGGATAAATGAGTGATAAAGGAGCAGTATTATGTGTATTCTGCGGAAAAAATGTTAGATATTTAGCTAATGATGAAAAATCACATAGATTTGCTTTGGAGGAAATGCGGTTACATGAAAAAATCTGTGATGAAAGTCCACTTGTACAAAAACTCACAGCCATTGAAAAGAAAGTGGATGAGATTATCAATGCTATTGAATATGATACAGACAATGAAATAGATGGATTATGGCTACTTGAACAATTAAAACAAATAAAGGAATTGTGATGAGTCACGGTTGGACAAAAAAATATCTTGACATATCTTTTCACACGTTCTTTGAAATGATGTTGAAAGATAGAGAAAGATACAAAAATGAGGACAAGGTATTATATTTCAAAGTTGTGGTTAAAACTGATAAATGTACGCATGAACACCGGAGTATTTTAAAAAACGAAGTTAGACCAGACGATTTATAAATAACTTCCATACAGACAGGTGAGGATGGCCCGAGGGTGACGACCGAGGGGCAAGGTGGAGAGTGGGTGGATGGACGACGGTCCGAGTAGCCTGTCTTGTATTGATTTGAGAATCGAGAATTGGAGGAATAGATGAAAGAAATAGCAGAGAAATACCCGAAGGGAATAGAATTATTTGCAGAATATTTACATCCAACCGTTGAAGTTGAATATTCCGTAAATAGAGATATTAAATATGGAACTATAATCGAATATTTCGGCTATCTCGTCCTTGAATTTTTCCCGAAATATGGGATTGAGATAACAAGGGATATAAACTTTAATGACGATGGATCTTGTATTATAGATTATGCTGTATGGTATATGGGAGAATTTGAAGATGCTAAAACTCCCCAAGAAGTCATGCTCAAAGCATTTCAAATACTTGAAAGTCAGGAGGAATAGATGGATGAATTTAGTGATGGTCATGCTATATATAACACAAATACAGAGGGAGGAATGATGGTTTGTGATAAATGTGGTGTTGATTTACCTGAATCAGTCTTTTGGGATGATGAATGTTTAATGTGTCATAGTGAAACCAAAATCAAACAACTGGAAGCGGAGAATAAAGTATTCCTTGAGACTAAGACGGCACTAACGCAACAGGTGATGGATTTAACTGTGAAAAACCAAAAACTCCGAGAGGCTATTGAAACGGCGGAAACAGAAATTTTTGAGTTTGATGATCCTCACTTGAAAAGGAAAATGCAATTAATAGAAGAAAACATTCGGTTAAAAGCGGATTTCAAACTGGTAGAAAAATTGCGTGATGAGGCAATATCAGATTTGTACAAAGAACAAGCAGAAAACCATCGGCTGAGAGAGGCTATTAAATATACATTGAGATATTTATACGACGTACCATTAAAAAAGTATTTACAAAAAGCATTGAAGGAATGTTAAATGAACGCTGAGGAATTGGCAATATTTATTCATAATAAGTATGAAGAATTTGCGCCTAAGTACGGATATGAAACTCGAAAAGATACGAGGGAATTTGACAAAGATTCTCCAAACGGAAAGTTAATGATTGCTGTTAGCAAAGAAATCTTAAAAACATTGGAGGAATAGATGGGAAGAAATTGGGATGCTAAAAGATATGTACTTCATCCCGGGTATAATGAGGAAGGGGTACATTATTCATATCCCCAACTTATACGGTCACTTAAATTAAAGCCAGATAAATGTATTAATTATGATGATATGCGTGGGGATAGTCTGCAAGGTAAAAAACATATGTTCCCACCGAGTGGAAAATGATGAACCATGTCGAGAAAAGATTTCTCCCGTACACAATACAGAAACGTCATAATGGCAGGTATCTTCTCGTACTGGGTCTCGCTCGGTCTGGAACGTCTTTTCTGGCATCTTTACTGGGCGGTCACCCAGATATTAATATGCTTTCAGAATGTTTTGATGCCGGGTTTACCAGACTTATAGGTAAAAAATATGCTGGGAATAAACTTTGTATTCATCAGATCAGGTATAACGAACTTTCCCCAGTCCCGTTAAGGGTAGTCACAACCGGGAGTAAAACCCGGGCGGTGTGCAGGATGCTTATTCAGGATTATATGATGCTCGATGCTAAAATTATAATTATACTTAGGAATACAGGGGACGTTATAAAATCGATGGTAAACAGAACAGCCTGTCGTGAAGATTGGGCCGAAAAGGTTGTTAGATCAAATTTAACGCAGTTGAACCGGGTCATGGATGGTGAGTGTCATGTGGTTGGATATACATCATTATGTGAGAACAAAGTAAATACATTGAAAGAGATTTGCGAATATCTTGAACTTGAATATTCGCCTTTAATGCTTGAGGGCGAAAAGAGAAACTGGGTTTACCCGGAGAGGGATGGGTAATGAAAGAGATTTTAATAAGAAAATTGAAAAAAAGAATATCTCTTATGATAGGTCGTGGACCTAAATATCTGATATATTATTCGTTAAAAGGTAAATTGATGTGGTATATGATCCCGAAGGCCGGGTCGAGAACGATAAGATGCCATATAGAGCAACAGTATCCTGACTTTGTTTTTGTCGGGGAAATCCCGGTTGTCCCCTTTCTCTGGCGTGGATATACGACGTTTACTGTTATAAAAGACGATGAGGATCGCTATAATAGCACATGGAGAGATAAAGTAGTAAATAGAAAGGTTTGGAGTAATGAAGAATTTCAAAAAAAAATGGGAATTGATCCGCACCTTACTCCTTGTTCAAGGCTTTATTGTGCTGGGTTTTGCGATTATATTGTTGATATTGGCAATCTTTCGTAGCTTTTAGGGGCCTTGGGAGTTAAGTTTAACCGGATAGAACATATAAACAAAACGAGGTCCTTAAGAATAAGGGAACGCTAATGATTAGGACATATATTCATCAAAGGGATAAGGCCCTAACATATAAACATAAAAAAATCAAACGTAAAATGGCGAGAAAGTCACGTAGGATTAATAGGAAAAAAGCAGCATGAAAAAAACATTATGCCTTTCGGCATTATGCTTTTTAGTAGCAATAATTTGTAATGACATTGAAGATACACTGGTTCATCACTATTCAGAATCTATTTTTGATCAGGGCTTTGAATCATTCTGGAACCCGGACTGGGCAAGGGTTAAATGGTACCGGGAATATACTACCCTTCCGTCATATACGTACGATGGCTGGCATCTTGTCAAGATAGTTCGCCAGTTATTTCTGGGCTTGGGGATATACCTTTTATGGCTGGGAGTCTACGAAAACCCGGATGGATACTCTTGTAGAGTCCCTATTTGCCACCGTATAATTACACTTATACTGTGGCTAATTGTTTGGGGCTGTGTGATATATTTGTCTCACTGGCTCTTATATGGTAAACTTTTTTACAAGTGAGGTAACTTATGAAAGACAGAACTCAAAATGCTCAAATCGCATTTTTATGTTTCGTATTAATTGCTTTGTTTGTGATATTGGCAATGGGTGTTAACACATGCAACGCACAATATTCAACCAATGTCTCAGGGTATTATCTTTACTTTGACAAGTTGGATGCAGGGCAGACAATGCCGACTGCTGACTTTGTCATTACAGAAAATGCAACCTATACCGCACAATGGACAAGGGGTACGGGTAACGTGGGTTATCAATCTCCGTACGCTGCAACAAATTTTCATGTTTCTTATATACCAAATACTTCTTCGTTGTGGACGAACGACACAACTGCGACACCCTTAGTGATTACGTTTGTTGCTGGGATATATGAAGTGACATGTGTGGAAGAAGATGTGAACGGGAATCAAAGCGGTAGATCACAACCATTCTTTTTACAGTTTGCAGAAAACTACGCTAAGGTACCATTTAATTTTATATTAAAAAGGCCATAAATGAAGTATATAATATTAACATTTATGTTAACCTGTTTAGCTCAGTCGCAGATTGTGGCTGATCATTTATCGACAAGAGCAAATATCCCGGCTGAATGGATTGAAGCAGCGAAGCAATTAAAAGTACACTATGGACACACATCACACGGTGCTCAAGTAACGGTCGGGCTTGAAAGACTACCTTATGATGTAAGTATAGGTTATGGTAATCTGCCAAATACAAACGGGCTTAATATATTCGATGGTACGTTTGTGAGTGGTGCGTATGATAACGCAGTACAGCCGATTAAATACTGGGATGGAGAACAGGGCCGGAACTGTACCCGGTATGTATTAGATAATTACGATATAGACGTATCGTTTTTTATGTGGTGTTGGGAGTTGCGTTCAATGGGCGAGAGTTATGTTGATCGTTATTTAGTATCTATGGAACAATTAGAACAAGAATATCCTGACGTTATTTTTATCTACGCAACAGGTCATTCTCAAACATATGAAGGTCATCATTATTATGGGCATTTAGGCAATGGATATTTACCGATCTTTACCAGAAACCACAATAAAATAAGACAGTATTGCAGGGACAATAATAAAGTTTTATTTGACTTTGGTGAAATTGATTGCTGGTGGTTTGATGGGAATAGTTGGAGCCAAAGCACAACAAACGGATACCCAAGAGAGCATGACCACTATAACATCGATCAGGCCGGGCACACCTCATATGAAAACTGTGAAAATAAAGGTAAGGCGTTCTGGTGGCTTTTAGCACGTTTAGCAGGTTGGCAACAGGAGTTTGTTATATCCAAACCGAGGAATCTGAGGATTGTCAGATAATTCTTATTTAAAGGGGGTGATGCCAATTGGTCAGGGCACTAATAATAGTAGTGCTTTTACTACTATCACAGGTCGTTAAAGGGTAGAAGGGTGGGCACATAATTATAATTATAAACAAAAAACAGGAGTGAACTATGCCTAATAAAAATTTATGTATCCTTGTTGGACATGCCGGGGGTGACCCGGAAGTCCGTTATAGTTCAAGTGGGACATGTATTGCAAACTTCTCACTGGCAACGTCATGGGGTAAAAAAGACTCTGACGGTAACTGGGAAAACTTTACAGACTGGCACAAGATTGTGGCATTTGGGAAGTTGGGAGAGAAGGTTGCTGAGTATATAAACAAAGGTCAACCAGTGATGGTCGAGGGTTCAATCAGATATGAGTCATGGGAAGATGATCAGGGCAATAAAAAATATGCAACGAAGATCATTGCACGATCTGTTGATATTCTGATTAAACCCGTTGACAATCAAAATCAAGAAAAGGTTAACAATCAGGTTGACAATAAAAAAGACGAGGAAGAGAGTGATCTCCCATTCTGATTTTATTCGCTACGGCGAAGAGATATCGGAAGACCTTCGGCTTGAGCGATTTCATCAGATATCTAAAAACATTGACGTCGATTCCGCACAATGGTTTAGAAACAATCTCGACTGGTTGCAGAAGAATTGGATAATGGATGAATCGATAAGAAAATCTTATGGCGATATAGAGTTATCTGTTATGACAAGACCACCCGGGAAAAACAAAGATCATTTAGGTCAGGAAATGCCCATCTCCATGAGTCAGCCGGAAATTAAAACCTATCAGATGCAATTGTTTAGGGTTCACCGGAGAATAAGTCATGGAATTCATTCTAATTATCGTAATTATCAAAGTGAAATGTTAAAGTTAAAAGAGGCTGTTATTCAGGAACAGATTCACAATATACTGAGAGCCTGCGTATTTGGGGTGTATATTAAGATAAACCCGGTAATCACCCCGACACTTCGTTCCATGTCCGGGTTTATCGAACAAAAAGGAAGATTGCCCAGACCCGAGGATCAAGTCACTATGGCGGTTTTAGGGGGTAGATTCTTACAGATGCATACCATGCCAGACTTCGGTAGTGAACACGAAGAGTTCTGGCTAACTACGGAGTGTTGTATAATTGCACACTAAAGACTTTCTAAGATATACAGAAGACATATATCCAATTCATTCTAAAAACGTATGTGCCCAATGTGGTAACGAAATATTAGAAAAGGATTTAATATGGTTGGATCGTGTTGCATCTGTTCAATTATGCACCCATGCATTGTGTGGTGCGATATTACAACCCATTGGGGAAAATAGTTATATTGCGATAGGTTGGCCATATTCCCCTTGACTTAGTTCCCACAAAGGGTTATATTATGGCATTCACTAACAATAGGGGTTGAAATGTTCTACATCACAATAATGAGCAAACTTATCCTGTTGAAGTGTAAGATCAAAATAAAATTACACAAAATGAAAGGAGTATCTTATGTACGAAGATCGGGCGAAACAAATGTTTGAAGAGACTCCCGGTTTAGAAGTTATCGAGGCTATTCATGAGGATTTCGATGTGGCCGGGCAAGAATTGCTTGAGAAAGCAAACGAACTCCTTGATACCGAGAAGAAGAAAGTCAACCCGGAAGTCCACAACAAACTCAAGGATTTCGGTTTTAAACGGGCAGAGGCTGTAGTAAAGGTAGAGGAACAGGAAAAGGCCGAGGCTATCGCCAAGGCTGTCGCAGAAAAGGTTGCCTATTACTTTGAACACTACCCGTTCAACAAATTTATCACCAGAGAGCAGGTAAAGGATATCTGTAAGAAATATGGTCTTGTCTTTGGTAAGACCGAGTGGTACATTGGAGATATCCCGGAGAAGAACCAGATGGAGATTGCCTCTTTTGAAGTACGGGAAGAGGATAAAGTCTCTGAGCGAGACATTATGATCGTCGCCACCAAGGATGAATTCGATCAAAAAGGCCTTCAGTTATCTAATGGCTGGGAACTCAAAGAACTCCCGAAAGACCCGATTGTTTTATATCCGGTCTCTGGTGGATTTCTGATTGTTTCTAAATGGGGGGCTGAGGCCGATATCGATGAAGTGCAGTGATTTTCTCCGATACGGTGAGGACTTAGTAAATGATGGTAAGGAACCGGATAAAATTTTTCCACCCGGGTGGCCAGAGGGTTTTAGGTTAGCAGCAGAGCAACACAGAAATGACATAGAGGAAAATCTTATGTTCGGTTCCTTTGATCCTGCAATTGTGGCGAGTTCTTCAACACATGTAGATATTTAGTGGGGTAGAGAAGTGGTATCTCGGGAGAATCATAATCTCCGTCTATCGTGGGTTCGAATCCCACCCCCACCACTATGTTTAAATTATTACGTAAAATAAAACTGAGCCGACTATTGAAAATAGAACCTACCTACAGGACAAAATATGGTTATGAGTTTAGCCAAAAAGACCTCGACAAAATGGAAGAGCAGGGCTTTTCTGAACAGGATATAGCAGAAATACTCAATATATCGAGACGGATGCTGTATAAAATAAGGAAAAAAATGAACTGGCCCCATAAAATAAGGTCTGATAAAGGGAAAACTCATGCCAAAAGTTAGGATACGTGTGGCCGAGCGGTATCCATATTATTCACTTGAAGATACCTCTGAATTAGACGAAGAAGTTGAACTTGACCAGCAAGTGATAAATATGATGCGTGAGGCAGAGAGACTCCTTAATTTGATTGAAAAGGAAATAAAAAAAGATAAAATTGTGTAAAATTGTAAAATAATGTTGTTTTTTTAGGGAACATGCATTATATTACCCCACGTGATGGGAACAATTCTACATAATGACTCCTTTGGTTAGTGGTTAAAACCCCTACACTGTGGTATCAGCACAGCACAGTGTCAGGGGTTTTTTGCGTTTGAGGGAACATGGACGGCATAGAAAAGTTAATTAAAATAATCGAACAGACCGAGACTATTATTATGACTGATGCAGATATTCTTAAGGACCTCGCAAACTGTTTGGAACGAAAAGGTAAATTTAAAATTACTATTAACGGGTTCGGTGGCAATCTGGCCAATCTTAATGTTCAGGTTAAAACCGGAAAGAAGACGTGGATGCACGCTTCCAAAAATAATTCTCAACCGAATAACTCAGGTAATCAGTAGGAAGGAAGTGAATTATGGCTTGGACGGTCAAAACGATCAAGAATAACTTCATGGTCGCCTACGAAGATTTGGTTTTGAGTACAACTCCGGGTACCAACGATATTAGCACATCTCGTATCCCAGATCAATGTCTCATTCCCGGCAAGGACTTTATTGTTGGGCTATATGCCCGTAATGCAAGTTCATCCGGTGCTGTTGATGTTGATGTGGATGCAAGTTATTCTTCTGGTGGTACTTATGCAGTACTTAAGGCTGATGTTATCGCCAGCGTTACGCTGGGTGGAGAATTTTCCATGGGACTTTACGATGTAAGTGCCAATGGCGAAATGCCTTACTATAAAGTAAGGATCGACCCAGATACTGCAGGCAAGGCGACTCAGACCTATCGTGTCTACGTCATTCAAAACAATCAGGCCAATGAGGTGCAGAACCCGTAAGGGAGCATCGATGAATGACAATTATCCAGGTGTGGCTGCCATTGTGATAAATTCACGTGGTGGCCACATGTTTAAAGAATGTATGGAGTCTCTGAAAAAACAGAGATATCCGGGTCCGGTCGAGGTTGTCGTAATGGAGAACCTTGACAAAAAGAAGACAATTGGTAAATGCTGGAACGAGGCGGTTAAGCAGGCTACCACAGACCTGTGCGTATTTATTGGTGATGATGACACAGTAAACGCAGAGTATATTTTTGTGTTAGTGTCAACGCTGTTAGAGGCCGAAAAATCGGTGAATCAAGTTGCTGGAGTGAGTTCGTTCTGTACTGTCTTCGATGGTAAGAATGAGGGTTATACAAATAAAACCCCTACCGGGATGTTTTACAGAAAACATTTACTCGAGCATCCCTTCGATGAATCCTTAAAGAAACTTGTTGACCGGAAATACATTGATAAAATTTCTGACAAGGGGTTTGCTTATATAATTTCTCCGTTCTATTACGGATACCGATATCGTCAGCATACAGGCAAGACTGCTGGCCGATATAACATTCAATCTGATAACGAGATTGCAAAAACAGATATATACGCAGTATATGATCACAATCATTTTATAGACCCTATCATTGAAGAGTGGAAAAAGGAAGGCTATAACGTAAAGAAAAATGATCAGGTTCAACCAAAGTATCTGGCTGGGGCTAAACTGGTCTGGTGTGAGTTTGCCGGGCAGAATGCACAGGTGGTCGCAGATAGCGACCTCCCCGGGAAAAAGGTTGTCAGACTACACGCATATGAGGCGTTTGGAAAATATCTCAATGAAATAAAATACAATAGATTTGATAAGGTTGTTTTCGTCTCGGACTACATCAGAGAATACTGCGAGAACAGGGTTGGCAAGATAGAAAACGCAGTAACCATCCCGAACGGGGTTGACCTTACAAAATTTAAAATCCCTGATAAAGGGAAAAAGAGAAATAATAAAATTGCTGTGGCCGGGTATCTGGCCAATAAAAAGGGTTCACATGTTTTGCTCATGTTGGCAAATGAGTTCCCGGGATTTGAGTTTCATGTTATCGGAAGTTTTCAGGAGAGGGACGTTTACGATTTATTTGAACGTAAGAGACCTGCCAATTTAACTCTGTATCCATGGACATCAGATTTAAATGCGTTTTTTACGGACAAATCCTATATCCTGAACACTTCTCCCCGGGAAAGTCAGGGCATGGCAGTCATGGAAGGTATGGCTGCCGGGCTTAAACCTCTGGTCTATGACTGGGTGGGGGCTGAAAAAATATATACCAGAGATGGGGTGTGGAAAAGTGTTGACGAACTAAGTTCGTTATTGCACTCTGATTACTGGTTTCCAGAAGAGTATCGCAGGTTTATAAAAAGAAATTATAGTTTCGAAATTATGAAACGTAGGTACATGAAATTAACAAAAGAGTTAATATAGTATACCTTGTAAAACAAAAAGGTTGATGTAAATTATGCCTTGTGGAACAAAAAGTGTAAGTGGTTTGAATTCTGCCAGACGGACCTATGACTACAAAAAGAAGAAATCAAAACCTAAAAGGGTGAAACGTGATAGGCCAAGGCGAAAACGTAAATTATAATATTGGCTATCCAGAAGGGATGCCACCGACCCCCAAGCAGTTAAGTTTTCATCAAGATATAACGTCTCGTGTCAAATTGCTTGAAGGTGGGTTTGCGTCTGGGAAGTCGTATGCTTTGGCAATGGATTTAATTATTAATTTATTGCAATACCCGGGGAATGAGTGTGTCTATGGTCGTTTAACCTTAGATGAAATTCTTCGTACTTTCTTCAACATTTGGAATGATCTCCTACCAGACTCATTGATTCTTTCACATAATAAATCAGAACGCAAAATTACGGTAATGACTTCTGATCCCAAAAGACCTTCAATCCTTTATTATATACCCCTTGATGATAGTAAGGGTGCCAAACATAAGATTAAATCTATGAACCTTGGCTATGCTGCTATTGATCAGGCAGAAGAAGTCTCCGAAGATATTATTGAGGCATTTCTTGGTAGGTTGAGACGTAAGGGGACAAGGCGACAGTTGGCTATGAATGCTAACCCGGAAGGTCATAATTGGATATGGCGTAGATTTATAAAAGAAAAAGATAGGCATCGCAGACACTCCTATATGTCCATTAATCCTTGGCAGGAAGAGGCCCCCGTCCCAACAGAAGACGAACTTTATGCGAGGGCAAATGAACTGGGGAAAGACCCTATGGATTTAATGATTATGGATTTCCCTCAGTATGTGAAATATACTGACAATCCTTTTCTACCAATGGACTATTTATTAGATATGCTCTCGTGGCCAGACAGGATGAAAAGCAGATATGTCTTTGGAAATCACGATGCATTTGAGGGGCTAATCTATGACCAGTTCAATGAAAATTTTCATGTTGTGGAACCATTCGATACGAACGATAAACGCTACACTCGGGTCATTAGTATGGACTGGGGAAAGGTTAACCCTCTCTGTGTCCTCTTCTGGGATATTGATCCGTTGGGAGTATGTTATTGTACAAACGAAATCTACCAAACCAATATGGACATTCCAACTCTTAAATTGATGATCCATGGAATGAATAGAGGCAAGAAGGTTGCTGCATGGGTTGCTGATCCATCTATAAAAAAAGTTCTCTTGCCCGGCCAACCAAGTATAGATGACCTGTTTAAGAAAGATGATGACGGTAGTGGGTATGCGATAAACTGGCGAGAGGCAGATAATTCTCCCGGGGCCGTAAATGCCGGGATTGAAGTTGTTCAGAACTATTTAAAGAACGACCCGTTTACTGATAGTAATTCGAAAGTGTTTTTCTTTAAAGGGAAATGCCCGAATTTAATTGAGGAAATTCAGGATTATCGTTGGAAGGAAATGGCGAGAACCATGACCTTGATTCACGCAAAAAACCAACCGGAAATTCCTCGTAAATATAAAGACCATGCCATGGATAGTATGCGATATGCACTGTCATGGATACAGCGATTTGACATCCGTCCCAAAGAGGTTGACCGGAACATGAAAAAGTTTTTAAGGTGGTATTACCAGCGAGAGGCGAAGATGAACGGAATAAGAAGTCATATGGTGGCGTAAATAAGGAGTAAATAATGGCAAAGGCTTGGAGTAAACCATATATCCTGCAGAGATGGGAATACGCAAGAGATCGTAAGCAAGACTATTTTGAATCTGCAGCAAAAGAAAATCGTGCCTACTATGACGGGACCGGGCATTGGACAGAGAGCGAAAGAAAAACTCTTGAGGCAGAGGAACGCCCAGCAACTGTTATGAACTATGTCTTTAAACTTGTTAATACATTTGTCGGTAATGAAATCCAGAATAGAAATGATATTCACGCCTTCCCTATGGAGGGTGGGGATATTCAGATGGCCAATATTTTGAATTATGGGTATAAGTTTGTAAAAAATAATACCCGGCTTGATTGGAAATTTACCCAAGCACACCTTGATGGTTTGATTAGTTCTCAAGGCTGGTTAATGAATAAAATTAAGTTTAATACTAAAGGTGAACCACTTATCGATGTCCTTACAAAAAATGCTCTTATGGTATATTATGACCCGGATAGTATCGAACTTGATTTAACAGATGCACAGGATATTTTTGAGACAGAATTTATATTTAAAGAAGAATTGCTGCGGATGTATCCCGGCCACAAAAAAGACATTCAGAGATTTTATGATGCAAAGGACTTGAGTGATCATGGATTGTATGTTGATCGTAAAAAACAACTGGTTAGGGTTCTTTATGGCGAATTCCGCAAATATGAGAAAAAGAAATACTGGGTGGTAAGAAACAAGGGAGCCTTTGAATATTTTGATAAAGAACCTAAGAGAAATGAAGTCCCGGATGGGGCCGACGTTTTAGTAGAATATGACACCATTCCTAAAATATATGGAACGAGAATTCTCGGAGATGTGGAACTGGAAGAGCCTATCGCTAACCCCTATGGGTGCGGTGAGAATGAATTTAGTTACACACTAATGTGCCCTTATTTCATAAACGGGAAAGGTGTCTCACTCGTTGATCAGTTTAAGTCTATGCAGGATATGATTAATAAGTCGTATTCTCAGGCTATCGATATTTTAAACAGACAACCCAAGGTTGGGGGGCTGTTTGAGGAAGGGGCCGTAGATGATCCAGATGAATTAAATGAGATAGCAAGGTCCGGGAAATGGTTGTCTGTAAAAAACATAGACAAAATAAAAGAACTCAACCCACCGGACTACCCCAGTGCCCACATGAAATTACTCAATGAGACTATTGAGTATATCAAGGATATTGTCGGCACACCGGAAGTATTCTTGGGTGAGGCACCCGGTAGGGTTGAGTCTGGTCTGGGTATTCAGATTCTACGTAAACAGGCTGGGCTAACATTTGAGATGCCTGCAGACAATCTCAGACTTGCACAGGTGCTTGTAGGTCGCAAGATACTAAATCAAATGACAACATTCTGGTCAAGGAATAAATTTATGCGTATAGCAGGTGATGATGGCAATTTTAAATCTATTGATATAAAACCAACCAAAATTAATATAACAGATCAGGATAGGGAGGGAACTGTTCTAAAGACAGACTCGTTAACAAATAGGTTAAAGCAGGGCGAGTATGACATTGTTATTGACGTAACTCAACCCACACTTACACAAAGAATGTATAATCAAATGATCGCAACACAAATATTTCAATTGATGCCACGACCGGAACTGGCACCGATGTTAATCGATATGCTTGATTTTCCACAGAAAGATAAATGGAAAGAGGCACTGGGGGCTGCTGCCAGAGCAATGCAAGCAGAACAACAACAAAATCCATTAGCACAAATGATGGGGCAAGGGGGTTCAGGTGGGCAGTAAAATAATATTGCCAGATTATAATCCAGCAATGATTCATGCAGACCCAACAAATAAACCAGAAACTATTGCTCTTTATAGATCACCCATGGCAAGGCTTACTGGGAAAAAAGAGGCCGGACTATATCTGGTTGACATGATGGAGAGAGAGAAACCATATGTTTCAAAGGTAATTGTTGATGAGGATAACCAAGTGGAACACTGGAGAATAGAGAAACAGTTTTGGTTAAAATTCAAAAAACAATTCCAAGACTTTGGATATCTCCCCACTATAAAAATGAACAAAGCCAAGGACACCCCGTATATGTTAGAAAAATATTAAAATTGTGCTTGAATGTGTAAAAATATGTAATTATATTAAGCGAGGAGATTCAGTATGAGCGAAGAACCGAAAAAACTGAGCGAGATAACTCTCGACACAGAGGCTTTACCAAAGGCCCTGCAAGAGAAATTCGCTGGTAAATCAGTTGAAGATGTATTAAAATCCTACGAAGAGGCCCAGACAGCCCTGCATGAAAAAAGTGAAGAGGCTAAACGAAAACAGGAAGAACTTGAACAACTACAAAGTCAACCAGACCCTGACCCAGACCCCGAACCAGACCCAGACCTTGACCAAGATGATTCATATGATGATTTATATGGAGATGATACGTACGTGACAAAAGATTTAGTTGACAAAAGAATAGAGGCCTTAAACAAGAAACACGAAAAAGATTTACAGGCGGTTGAGGATAGGGCTGTCAATACGGCTCTGGCCCGGATAGAAAAAAACAATTTTATTGATGGTCACCCTGAGATATTTGAAGGTAAATCTCCACAGGAGGCCGATGCTATCATAAAAAAGATTGCCGGGGCTGGGTATGTAAACGGTAAGAGCACCCTTGAGGGTTCATTAGAATCAATTAAAGAAGTCTCTGACGAACTCGGGTTTGGTAATACTGGAGACCCACACAGACAAGTCCCTAATGATTTACCACATAAAGTTATAGGCGAGTATGATTCGCCAGAAGACGAAATATCACATATGAAGAAAGTCCACAAAGAAACACGTGGCAATATATCCAGTTTTCTAAAATAGAAAACTGACGAGGACGGGAAAGTTGAGTAGTTCTCTTTCCTATAATCCTTCTTAGTAAAAGTAACTACGCTTTAATTAACTAAGGATTAACCCTTTTAGGGGAGAGAACTATGGCTTATTCACAATCCACAAAGGATACTGCCAACCTTGACTCCAGTCGTAGAACCTATGATATCCCCCTGCATGATGATATTCACGAACTTTGGGAACCTTCGGCAACCCCGTTTTTGGTTTTCTCACGCTCTATGCGTAGAATGCCTACGGGAGACCCGAAACCTACCAGACTCGTTCATAAAGCAGGCTGGGTAGACAGACGGTTTTTCGCTGGTGGTGCAGGTTCGTGGTCATCCAGCGTGGTCTCCAATCTTGCGGTTGAAAAGACTGTTGGTGGAAGTGATAATGTTGGTTTTCTCATTGATGGTCTGGTTTGTCGGGCGAAAACTGCAGGTGGTGACACAGTGTTTGTCATTACTAATGTTGACAACCAAAAACAGATCGACATTGAGGCAATTACTGCTACCGCAAGTCAGAATAACATCGCTGATGGAGACGAGATTCAGGTCGTAGGAACTGCGTTTGCGAGAGGTGCCGATAAGGCTACCGCAACCTACGATACAACCACTACTGAGTGGTCGTATACGCAGATTTTTAAAACCACTATTGACGTTACCGGAACTCTCCGGGCAACTGAAACCTTTGGTGGTTCAGAATATGATCGTTTAATGGAAGATAAGCGTGCTGAGCATCTTACTGATATTGAACGGGCACTCTTGTTTGGTACAAGAGGTGCAACAGCATTGACTTCAAGTACTGTTTACAGTACGTATGGTATCGTGTCATACATCGAAGCCAATTCCTCAAACAGCACGATTAAAACCCCAGCATATTCCAACTATTCCTTTGATTCGTTTATCGATGATATGGAAGACTGGTATAGTTTGGGTGGCAATAAAGCCACAGATGAAAAACTCGCACTGAGTGGGTCCAGTGTACTGGCATTTTTCTCAAAGATTAATTCCGGTAAACTCTGGGGCGACGCTCAGGTCAACATCGATTCAAAGATGTCCGAGTTTGGTATTCATGTAACTTCCGTACGCCATCCTTTTGGTGTCCTTCATCTCGTGCATGAACCTCTTTTTAGAGGAAACTCCACCAATTCCTTTTATAAGGACTATATGTGTGGTGTTGATATGCAGAATGTTCTGTATATGCCTCTGGAGGGTAACGGTGTTTCCCGGGATACACATCTCGTGAAAAACCTGCAGACCACGTATGATAAGATCATCCATGAACTGCGTACCGAAACGGCTCTCTTGCCAATGCTTTCCGAAACACACGCCCTGTTTAAATTCGCATAAGATAAACTAACCCCGGGGATAAGGGCATCCCCGGGTTTTATTTTAGGAGATTCTTATGAATTTCGAAATTATAAAAGATAAGGACTCCAATAAACTTGACGAGAAATTAGAGATACTGACAGATAAACCCGGATTTACGGTACATGGTTTTGGTGTGGATCGTGAAGGGTTTTACTGTGTTCTCGTTTCGTGGAAGGAGCAATAGTTATGGTTTATAAATTCAGATCACTTGTGGAACCAGACTTAAGTGTTACCACAAAAGACAGTGATGGTGATTTGGTGACGGTAAACTTTGAGTCACTTAATGGTAGTTCCGGTGGCCAGATCGGTATCTTCGAAACAGAAGAAACTAAAATTGCCGAAGGCTTAAAGGCTGATGGAAGATGTGACAAACTTTATTATTTCTGTGATAAAAAAAAGTCCAGAGTAAAAAAGGAACCGGAGCCAATTTTGGCGGTAGAGGAATTCGCAATACCGGAAGAACAAGAACCAGTAGTTACGGTATCGGTACCAAAGACATCGAAGACCTCTAAAAAAAGAAAGTTTTTCAAAAGAAAAAAGTAAAGGAGCCATATTATGGCAAAACCGATTTTTGAACGCAAAAAACATTTATTCATTTCCAGCGAGACGACCGACCTCGATGTAACGGATGCAAACGGTAAATTGCACAGACTTAGATTTGAAAACTGTGTTTGTACATTTGACGAGGATGGGATTGCTGAAGCCATTCGGAGACACCCACACTTTGGATGGAGATTTTTCGAAGACCACAAAGATCGAAAAATAGAGAACGCTTTTGAACCAGAAAAAAAATCTCTGGCTGATGCCCTCTCTGGAATGACTATTCAGATACTGCGTAATATCTGCAAGGAGCAGAAATTAATGGACGGTGACTGGAAGAAAATTTCAGCGACATCGAAGAAGGATTTAGTGCTTTATATGTTAAAGCACAAAGACGCTTTGGGGCATTATGCAACTATCGGACATTAGAACAAGGGTAAGATATTACCTACGTGAGGCCACAGCCAGTGTATGGACAGATGCAGAAATAAACGCTTTAACAAATCTCGCACAGAGATACATAGCATCAAGACTCAGGCCAGAATTAATTCCCGGACTTATAGTATTAAAGACAGAATCCATTTCAGGGGCGACTTCTTCATGGACGTTGCCGACAGATTTTATAGAAATGGTTTCTTCTCCATACCATGTATCCGCAGCCGGGGCGTATACTCATCTTCCGCTTAAATCTCACGAAGAGTTTGTTAAAACTTCTGGTTTTCATCAAACTCATTTGATGTATCAGAAACAGGAGAGTATGTTGGCAGATGGGAAGTTATACGTACAGCAAACTATTTCTGATGGTGTGTTGGCATATTATTATTTGAAGTATCCTGCAGATTTATCTGGTGACTCTGATGTCAGCAATATCCCTGACAGTTATATTGACCTTGTTATTATCAAGGTTGCAGCAGATGCTCTGGTAAAAACTCGCCAACTCAGGGAATCTAATTCATTGCTCCAATCTCTCGAGACAAGGATACAAATGGCCAATAAGGAGAACAAATGAACTTAGGTGGAATAAGAAGTTTAGTTGAGATATACCTTGCAGACCTTGATAATCGCCATTTCTCTCCCGGGATCATAGATACCTTTATAAACGAAGGTCTTAGGATTTTGGCTGTAGAAACGCTATTACTCGAGGCAAAAGATGCGAGCCTGACCTATAGTTCTGCCAATGATGGGTTTACCCTTCCCACTGACTTTATTAAAGTTAAGGAATTGTTATGGATAGATTCTTCAAGTGGTAGACATGGTGTCCAGCAAAAATCCCTTGAGCAAATTTACAAAATGAGAAATGACTGGGAGGGAATTAATGAATCTGCTGCAGCATCTTTAGCCCCTCTGGGATATGCGATAAACAATGGTACTATTATATTTGATAGCACAACGCAAACATCTCCGACATTGCATTACTATAAATATGATACGGCCCTCTCGTCTGATACGGATTCACCATCTATTGATTCTGAGTATCATTCAGCATTGGCAGATTATGCGTTTTACAAACTTACGAAAGATACTAAGGCACTCGCTCTGTGGCGTGACAGCATATCTAAAATGTCTGCAAGTAAATTTAAGCAGGGTGATACTCAAAGAGCAAGGTTCATAGGAATATAATGGCCTCAATAAAGAAGTATTTTATAAAAGATTTTTCTCGTGGCGTTATTTCTGACAATGATTCTATTAACATGCCAGAGAATAGTGCGAAAGAGATACAGAATCTTGAAATATTCCCCGGTGGGCTAAGGTGTCGTAAGGCAACAAAATCCTTGAGTACATTTTCGGTAACCCGGGTAAATGGCGTTTTTGAATGTAAGGTTTTAGATGCAGATGTTGCCAGTAAAAGGGTCTTATTGTTAAAAGATGCTGCCACTTTCAAAGCATATTCAGAAAGCAGTGAAGCCTATACCGCATTAACAAAAACCTTGGATGCTTATTCTGGGACGGTTGCAAATTCAGATCAACCATTTTTTGCAGCAATAAATAATGTCATGAGGGCCGGGTTATGGGCCGGGTGGAATGATACTGCTGCCCTTGCGTTTTGGATGGGAGATATTGATCGTGGTTTTTTTAATGACAACGAAACCCTTGATGGATGGATGACAGAGGATGCGGTATTAAAACCGCCCCTATCCACAGACCTTACAATTTCATCAACAAATGACGGGACATATCCAAACGCTATTGATACTGGATTTTTTACGATCCGGGCAACATACACATATGATGGTTTTCAGGAAAGTTGGTTTGAAGATAATAACGGATCAGCAGAAGTAACAAATGACCCGGGTGTAAAAACACGTCTTGATTGTATCTATGCTATAGATTTTTCAAGTTTAAACAAGAGAGTTACGGCAATAAATTTTTATTGCCAATATCAGGATGATGAAGATGATCCGACAACAAAGACAGGGTTCTGGTATATTGGTTCAATAGGCATAAATGACGCAAAGTGGTATGACGATACTGGTGTTTCTGGTGATTACCAGATAGGGATTAGATTATCTAAGACAGCAACAGGAGACAAGTTCCCCTTCCATTATAAGTCTGAAATAGGACATGCCTCAACATCTTTTGCTGATGAGTTGCAGGTTATTGAAGAGGAAATGTATACAAAATTAAATGCTATAACATCTGTGAAAGGCTTTGACCTTAACGGTTATAGTAAAAGTCTTTGGGTAAATCAGCGTAATTTTGCAATCAGGCCAAATCTTGATTATACCCTTGAAGAACTGCCATATGATATCAGGCAAGTTGTTCTATTTAGTCAACTGGCCCAACCAGATTGTTTCCATGTTAATATTGACTACATCGATTGTCAGACAACAGAGGGTGACGCATGTACCGGGTTGGCTACTTTGTTTGGGGATTTAATTGTATTCAAAGAGTTAAATATGTTCCGTATTAACTTTAATAACTCCGGGAATTCTTTGGACTGGAGAATTACAGAACACTTTCAGAGCGTTGGGTGTGTTGCTCCGAACTCTATTGCCTCTGGTAATGGTCGAATATTTTTTGCAGGTATCGATAATATTTATATGTTTGATGGTAGGATAGCAAGGCCCATAACGAAAGATAGAATAAGAGACGACTATGTCTCAAAACTTGCAGCAAGGCTTGTGTCTGATGGTAATTACGATAAGATATATGGCCTTTTTGATCCACTAAGGAATAATTATCGGCTAATGTTTAGCACCTCTGGCAGTTGTTATGTTTATGATATTGATCGTGGCTCGTGGAGAATAGATGATTATGATGATACGGAAAGACCTGAATTTTTAGCACTTAGTGCTGACAATGAAATTCTTGGAACAAAGTCAGACGGCACTACTGGTCTTGTGATGAAAGTTGATGATAGCGTTTCTGCCAACCATGAGACATTTGATATATCATATATTAGTCAATGGCTGTCAATTGATGGAAACCCTTTTGGTGAGAAGAGGTTGTGCTATATAAAAGTTTTGATGAGAACAGAGGCAGATGAAGATATTACTGTTCGTATTTACAAAGACTTTATAGATGAGGGTGTGGTGACACCAGCAACACATGATAATACTGCGAGCCTTCTTGCAACTGGGGCAGATTATAAATATTTTTATTTTGAAAATTCATCAATATTCAAAGTATTAAAGTTTGATATATATTCAGGAAACATCCCGAGTGATGAGCAAGCGAATTTACAAATACTTGAAATTGAAATAGGGTATGAAACATTAGACGAGTTGGGTAAATAATGCCAGCAAAGCCATTTAAAAGCGAAAACGATGAGATAAACGCTTTGATTGACTGGGTTATAGGCAATTTTAGGGCCAAGGACCCAAGAATTGTTTTAGATACAGTCAAGGAACATCGGTCAACACCACCCGTTGGTATGCAAAGCAACGAAATAAGGGTGAGAACCGATGGTGTATTTGCTCAATTAGTATTTAGAGATAGAGACGGCAAGTTTTATGTTTATCCTTGGGTTAAGTATGGTTCTGGCTTTATGAAATTTAAAGAGGCTGCAACTGTATGGGATAACTTATCAGTACAAGTGTCTGGGGTTCGTCTTGCCGGAGCAAATCCTGCTGATCAGGAACCCTACAGGGATTCATATGTTTTGAGTTTTGATGGTTCATCAGACGAGTATGCATATTTTATAATAAATATGTCGCATAGATACAAAGAAGGATCAGATGTTAGTTTTAATATTCACTATACACCAAAGGCATCTGGTGCTGGCGGTGGTGCTGAGAATATTAAATGGGATTTGACTTATTCATGGGCTAATATTGGGGCCAGTTTTCCAGCATCAAGCAGTTTGAGTATTACCCATGATGCACAAAATGATTCACAACACCAGAATGTGTACGTGGACCTTGGAAAAATAAGTGGCGAAGGAAAAACAATGAATTCAATTATGTTATGTAGTTTAAAAAGAGATACAACCGTAGCAAATAATTATACGGATGAAGCATATGTCGTTGCTATAGATTTTAATTATCAAATTGACACAATGGGTAGCGATGATGAGTTAGTGAAAGGAGTTTAGAATGCCAACAAAAAGAAATCCGCTCGAGGAATATTTAGATAAACGGGTGCTTCCCGGAAGAGAGGGTGAAATTGGTCTTGGAAGACCTGCTGGTGAGAACCTTCGTGATCCTAAAACCATTGATCATTTTAATCTTGATAAATATCTTCAGGATCAGTTGGGATATGAATTCCCCGAGGAAGAACTTAACCGCAGATTGCAATCTCTGGGTATATCAATGGCAGGGGCACAAACTCAGGCTCAACGGTCTTTTGATCAAAATCAGGCAGCGAGGACTGGTGGTAGATTAGGAAGTGCTGCTCGTGGTACGGAACAAATCGGTGGTCAATATGCCTTGGCCAGAGCAGCCGGGACAAGCCAGATAATGTCACAGGCCTTTAATCAACAGATTCAGCAAAGGATGGCTGCACTCAATGCGTACATACAAAAGTATGGTATTGATAAGCAGGCTCAGTTGGCAATGGAGCAGTTAGAGGCACAGAGAGAACAGGCATCTGCCGAGTGGTTTGGAGATATTTTTGGGAGTCTGGCTTTGCTCCCTTTCTTATTTAGCGGTGGTGGGGGTGCCAACACCATCGCCAATGATACATTGGCACTAAACTTTAATCCAACAGACCTTGCAAACTATGAGGACTTAGCATAATGGCAGATTTAAATGTACTTGGTGCCCTCTCCGGGATCGGGAAGAGTACAATAAAAGGACTGAGTATGCTCAGGGAGAGAGACGAGCAAGAGGAAGAACGGGAACGACAAGAAAGAGAAAAAAGAATTAATTTCTATCGTACATATCTCCCAGATATGGATGAGGCCCGGGCTAAACAGTTCCTTAATAGGGACGAAAATCTTGGTGATGATGATAAACAGGCCCTTATGTCTATTGCCGGGTTGCGTAGAAAACAGGAACGGCAAATCGATATGTCTTCTGCAGAGAATCAATTACAGGAACTGCTAAAGGGGGACTATAACCCGGAAGCAGCCTATAACCTATGGGAAGGTCAAATATTAAAAAATCACCCTGACTGGCCAAAGGATTATCGTGAATCTGTTCTTGCTCGTGGCAGACGGATGTTTGGTGTTGAGCAAAAAAATGTTGGTTCCTACTCATTTGATAAATTTCTTACTGACTGGCAAGACCCACAGGTTGATAACGAAGGCTTGAAAAAAATGGCCAAGGAAATTGGGCACCCCGAATGGGTGGATTATGTTGGTAGCACCAGAAAACAGCCCGGGAAAACACCAAAAACCTCTACTGGAAGAACACCGGAAGAGGTTATTGACGACCAATCCCGAATTATAGGTAGACGTATTCGTGATATCGATACCCGGATGGGAGTTATTCAGGAAAATATGTCGAGTTTTGGTCGTGATCACGAAGACTATCCGAAATGGGCAGAGCAGTTAAATGAATTAAAAGCAGACAGAGACTATCTCAGGAAAAAGGAAGGGGAACTTGGAGAGGAAGACGCTAAACCTTTTAAGGATTTAAATAAAGTCCTTACCAGACCCAGAACCAAAAAAAAAGAAAAACCTAAACCAAAAGATAAATTAGGATCGGCTGCAAAGCACGCACAGTTGCAAATTAAACGTAAGAAGGCAATGCGTATGCTTAGAGAAGGTGGTTATAAAATTACCGTAGAACGTGTTAATAAGATCATTGAACAAGGATTAGTTGACTAATGCCCAACTTAGAAGAATTATTTGGTAAGCCAGATGCTGGGAAAAAATTAACTGCTCTTTTCGGTCAACCAGATGCCAAATCACCGGATGTTAAAGCGGCTGTGGCTGCTGAACCGGACATAAAGATAAAAGGTCAGGTAACGGGAGCACCAGAGGGATTAAGATTTCCCACTGATCTGTCAAAAGAAGAGGCCCAGACACTCACCCCGTATCTTAAGGCATTTGACGAAACCCCACCGGGGCACCCGGCCAGATTACGTATTCTCAATGAATTAAAAAGACTCAATGCTGTATTTGCGGAGAGACGTAAAGACGAGGCGTTGCTGGAGAAGGTACGCACCCCCGGGGCTGGAGAGAAGATTGCTGCAGGAGTAACCGGGGGATTTATGTCCGGGGTTAGTGCTGGACACGCATCTATATTTCAGGACTACCAGAAGAACCTTGAAAGAATGGTTCGTGACCCATTTATCCCTAAAGATATTCGTAAATCCACAGAAACCATGGCGAAGATATCTAACAAACAGTTAGAGAAACTTCAAGATAATGCTATATATAAATGGTCTAATCTGGCTGGTGAAATTGGTGGTATGGCCGTACCTTTCGGGGTATTAAATAAGGCAACTGCTTTTATTAAACTTGGGAAAATGGTTCCCAATCTTAGTAAAACTGGTCAAGCCTTCCTTAAGGTTGCAGAAAATATGACCAGAGAGGCGGCCATTGGTGGTATGTATGGTGCTGTTGAAAAATTGGAAGAGGGGGAAGGAAGACTACAAAACATACTGGAAGACGCTGCTTTGTTTAGTTTATTCTCTGGTGCTTTAAGCGGTGTTGGAACTATATTTAAAAAAGGTGAGGTTACCAAGATACTTAGTGGCAGCAAAACGATAGATGACTTTTATAAGAAAGTAACCAAAAAGGTTGCCGAACACCCTGTGGGTAGACAGTCTGCCACTATGAAGAACGCACCAGATGAACTTATATACCTTCGTGAGCACTATGGAACCAGAGACAATCCTATCCTTATGGATGGGAAGAGGTTCGAATTAGGTAATGAGTTCTGGTACGGAGAGGCTGCAAAGAAGAAATTTGACAAGATGTTTGAAGAGCATGGCAAACTCTTCACTAGTAAGGAAGGCGGTAAAAGAGAATTCCCGGGGCTTGAAAAATTAATGAAACAGGAACTGGATGCCATAGATTTAACCCGGGGCAAACAGCCGTTAACATCTACGTTAACTTTAGGAAAGTCTCGCAGGCCTGCCCAAGAGATAGCAGATAAACTTGGTGTAGCCAGATCACAACCACGTAGGCTAACCGCTAAAGAACGTCTGATTGAGCAACAAAGGGTTGCCAAAAAGACTCAGCCAAAGCCAGAGATTAAAGGACCTCGGGAAAAAGAAGTTAAATTCCCGGCAAGGGGAAGGCAGGAATTCAAAAAGGCTTGGGAAGAGTCTGGCATGAAAAAAGGCGATGTGGATGAGAATATGAGGATTATCCAGAAAGCCATTGAAAAAAACCCAAAGGCCACGCCACAGGTTTATGTTAAGGCCGAGACTGGTGAGATTGTAACACAGCAAGCCTTTAATCACTCTGATTTAATTATAAAGTCAGGGATGAAACATTCAGACGTAATCGACTCTGGATGGAAGGTTGGAGATGATTTTTATTCATACTTCTATGGGAAGTTACCGAAACAAAAACCAAAAGATATTAAACTACCCAAAGAGTTTGGTAAGGTAGAAAAAGAAGTTCCAGTATTTACGCCTAAAACAAATACACCGCAGGCCACACTGGTAGGCAAGCAGTTTAAAAACAACTCTGCAGGAATAGAAGTCCTTGAACGCAGGATGATTCAATCCAGAAATAGGGCAGAACAATTTAAGGCTGAATATGAAAAAACAAAAAACCTTGACTTACTGTCGAGGGCACAACAGCCCCTCAAGACGGCAGCAATGTATCGTGAGGCGTGGGAAGTCGCTACCGGGAGAATGCCAGAATTACTCGATGATATAAAACCGTTCTTTGAAAAGAGGAGAAGTTTCCTTAATAGTTTAGACGAGATTACTGCCCGGGCAGAAAAGAGATTAAAAATTCGTTGGGATAAAAACGCCATGAAGTTCTATGGTGGTTTGCCAATTGATCCTATAAGAACTGCAAGCGATTTGGCCGACTTGTCTATTATCGGTGCCCAGAGAATTATACGTGGTGCAAACACCTCTGCTAAATTTGCCAATGAAATGATCAAGACATATGGCGATAGAATTAAACCACATATAGATGCGTTGTATAAAAAATCTCTTGGACATGTCAAAAGATTTTTAAAGGCTGTTGAGGATAAGGCTCATTCTATGCCAAGTTTAAAACAGGCCCTAACTCACTTTAAAAAAGGTGAATATGCTGCAGGGTGGTATAATAAAACTGGCGAAGAGATCAGAAAAATGTTCGGAGATAAAGACGGGGACATGTTCCTTGACTTTGTTGCTATTACTTCGCCACAAACCACACCAAAAGCAAATGTAACCAAGGCATTAGAACTATTTAAACGCTGGAAACTTGGCCAGACCGGGGATGAATTTAAATACGGTACTGGGGAACAGTGGGATTTTTTCAAGAAAGCAATTAAAGGTGAAGAATTTGGTGGTCGCAAGATTCAGAATTTTAGAAAGAACCTTAAGGGTGATCTCGATCCAGTCACTGTTGATATGTGGATGTTTGAAATCTATTTTGGAAAGACAAACGGAACACCTATTCAGTTTAAGTTTATTGAGGAAGATATTAAACGTCTGGCTAAGGAATTAAATAGAAAACCTGCAGAAGTTCAGGCAGCAATGTGGGTTGGCTATAAAGAACTGCCACAAAATGTTAAGCGTGGTGGAGAGGGTTCCTATGACGCTATCGAGCACTATGTCAAACAACAGTTTGCTGCCTCAAAACATAAAGCCCCAGACGCATGGCTGCTTGATGGTATTGCTGATCGTATGGTTAAGACTGGAGTTAAAGAGGCTAAGGTTGAACTTGGTGGTAAAAAGTTTGCTATCGATCTAATGAAGGCAGCCGGGAAAGATATTAGAAATACCGAACTCGGCATCACTACAAACCCATATAAAAATATTGAAGAGTTTCTCGGCAAACACAAATTAGTTTTAACTGATCAAGAAAAACAAAAGATAAAAGCCTTTATGCAGTCTCTCGCACAGCGAAAACTATTATCTACATCAGAGGCCGAGAAGGAAATAAATAGATTTATTGAAACGCAGTTTGGAGAGCGGTTTAAGGTTGTTAGTGATGTCCGTAAGGCTACTGCAAAAAGTTTGGCTCCTCTCCCACCGGATACCAGAAAGTGGTACACTCGCTGGATGGATGGTGAGTTATTAGGAGATATTAACGTTAAGTCTACCATAAGAAAGGCTATTGGGAGACGCAAACGGTCGGTTGTTAATGCCGAAGAGGCCTCTAAGGATAGGGTTGAGTGGTTCGACAAACAGGCCGATGACTTTAATGTACAGTTTATGTCACAGATAGAACGTGGGATCGATAAAATCAAAGACCCGAGGCTCAGGGAAATTGCTAAAGACTACAGGAAGAGATTAGACAGAGCATGGGCAGATTCTTTTGTAGAGTCTAATGGCAGACAGGCCTATATAGAAGATTATTTCCCTCATCTTTGGGAAGACCCGGGCAAGGCTAAAAAATTCTTTACCAGTGAATATTCAGGGTTTTATAAAAACCCCGGATTTTTAAAAAAGCGTTACTATGATTTCATAGAAGATGGTATGAATGCTGGGCTAAAATTAAAAACGACTAATCCTGAGTTACTGGTTCTTGAAAGAGAGTTGTCAGGGTTTAGATTCAGAGAAACAAAGAACATACTCGATGAACTTAAGGGTTCTGGTTATTTAAAATTTATTAAATCAAGCGAACGCCCACCAGCAGGCTGGTCCAAGTTAACTAAATCAAGGTCTCTTGAGGTTATTATCCCCGGGGCCGGGAAGATAGGTGATCTCTATGTCCCGGAACAGGCCAGAAAAGTAATTGATAATTATCTATCAAAAGGTTTTTGGTCTATAGGTGAGACACCTTTTAAACAAAAACTTAATAAATCATTGCGTGGCATTTCGATGATAAAGAATGTAATGCTGGCATATAAACTTGGTTTGTCGGGATTCCACTTCATAGAGACGACCACGTCTGCACATACGATGCAGTTTAAATCTGCTCTTCATTCTTTAGCAAGGGGAGATTTTAGACAGGCTATTTCTAAGTTTGGGAACTGGCTGCCCTTTGTCGGTGAGACGCATTTTGTAAGAAAGGGTGGAGATATTTATCGTGCATGGAAGACAGGAAAGTTTAAAAACGATTATGAAAAGTGGGCTGTTGAGCAAATAGAAACGGCTGGTGGGGCCCTTAGTATGCCAGAACAATGGCATAGGGGTGTGCAAGGGCAATGGAGAAAGGCTAAACAATTATATCGTAAAGGGAAGGTTTTCCGGGCAACGGCACGCCTGCCGATAGCACTTATGGAACAGGCGATGAAACCATTAATGGAGCAATATATCCCAAGACTTAAAGCCTATAGTTATATAGAATCTGTAAAAGATTTTGCCCGGAGGCATCCCGAAATTAAGATGCATTCGAAGGAATGGGAGAAAAACATAGGTAAACTCTGGGATAATGTTGATAACAGGTTTGGACAACTACAGTACGACAATCTGTTTTTTAACAGAATGGCCAGAGATATTGGCGTTATGTCTCAGATATCTATGGGATGGAATATCGGGACATGGAGAGAGTTCGGTGGTGCTGCTAATGATATTCTTAAATTTACTGCAGGGAAGGCACTAAAACAAAAACCGGACGTATTAATAGATAAAGCCCTGTACAGTTCTCTATATATTGCCCACTTTGGGTCCATAGGTGGACTGACTACTTACCTGTTAACTGGTGAATATCCAAAACAATTCCTTGATTTTTTCTACCCAAGGACCGGGAACATAAATCAAGACGGGACTGCGGAGAGGTTGCAAATGCCAACCATGTTAAAAGAGGCTGCAGCATCGACCGAGGCTGTGAGAAAGGACGGAATTTTACTGGCACCATTAACATATGGTAGACATAAAATTGCACCTATTTTCTCTATGACTGCTGATCTGTTGCTTAACGAGGATTTTTATGGTGTTGAAATCACAGATAAAAACGCACCCATATACGAGCAAATGGAGAACTATGCATCTTTTATTCTTGAACAGGGTTTTATGCCTATATCGATATCGAGTTATAATCGTCATATAAAAAGGACCGCAGGTAAAAGTGTAAAAGGACGGAAGGTACCTGACGAGGCCTTAAATTATGCTGCCCCTTTTATCGGGTTCTCAATCGCTCCGGGATATGTAGTAAAAACCGCTATACAGAAAGAAATCTTTGACATGTTTAGTAAGCGTATCGGTGGTGGTAAAAAAACAAAAGAGCAATGGGAAAAATATAAAAAGAAATCTGAAGTTAAAATGCTGGCTATCACAGACCCTAAAAAAGGGCTAAAGGAATTTTTAGCACTTCAAAGCGAGGGGGTTATCCCCAAAAATACAAAATGGTCAACATTCAAAAGAAGTGCGATGACCCCGGCTGACATTAGGGCTTTCGGTAGACTACCTAAAGGTGATCAGGATTATTTGTGGAGTAAGATGTCAAAAGAGGAAAGAATGAAATACAAAAAAAGTTACCATAAATTTAAAAGTGTACCGAGATACATACCAAATTAAGGAGAAAGAGATGAAGTTATTCAAACTTTTAGTACTAATGATACCACTGTTGATTACATCAGGATATGCCCAGATAACCGACTATGCAGATGTGGCCGACTTATTCGAGGGAACCTTCTGGGCTGACTCGATCACCACTTCAGAGGGTATGAGTTCCGCTTATGATGTGGATAAGGGCCTCAATAATAGAGAGAGATATGTTGTCAATTATCTAACGAGTGCCGATTCTTCCGCAGATACAATCCAAACCAAGATGATAGAGAATAGGGCCTATGGTGATCACTTTATATCTTATACACTGACATCTGATTCTGCCGGGGCAAGAAACCCGGATACGGTCGCTGCGGTTTTAGAGATGGGTGTGTTTCGTGGCTATGGAACTGTCGCTGGCACTGCTGCAGGGACTGTTGATAGCGACGGGATATTGTGGAAAAATATTGCGAGATTTGCCTTGGTAGAAGTTAGTGGAGAGGTTTCGCTCAAGGATTCGACATGGTGGACGGATTTCCCGGCAACACACTATTGGTATCGAATACGTGAGACAACGGAGCAATCTAACGATTACTATATCAGTGACTTTAAATTTAAACAAGATTAGAGGTTAATATGTCTGTAAGAAATCCTGAACAACTATCTTACGCCCTTTTTGATCATGAAACAATTACGGGTGAAAAGGTTGCCCAAAAGGTAATTGCTGCTGCAGATGAGACAGCAAATTATTCTTCTGAGTTTAGTTTTGATGAGTTTTTTCAAAACACTCTGGGAATTATTGGATTGGCCATGGAACTTGACGGTAATGCCAGCGACACAATTACGGTTGTGGTTGAATTTTACTACGGTAAGGGCATGACATGGGGGACAAAAACAATTACTCTACTTAATGCTGTCGCTGCGAACACAAACCAATATGTTCGTATTGATATTCAAAGTGGGTGGAGGGATTATTTACCATTCAATAAGATCAGGTTTAAGATAACAAAAACCGGGACAAATGGTACCTGTACCATTAAGTCCAGAATACAGAGGGTTTAAGATGAAGATATTTATATTTATATGCACAATTATATTGCTATTTTGTGCGTCACAGGATTCCTATGCCCAATGGACATGGCAAGGGAAAATTCGCTGGGACATGCTTGAAGTAGAGGTGCAAGATTCTATCAGGTCTGTTGTAAGAGATTCTCTTGGAACATCGGTGGCTGAGACAATTCAAGATTCAATCGCCTTTCCGGTAGATACGACTGCGTTGAAACTGCTGAATATGGATGAAGGGAGAATGGCTTATCTTAAGCAACTATCGTCTGCCAATACAAACGGTGGGGGGTGGTTTGTAGTTAAAGATTCTACTTATGATGAACAGTATGGCGGGGTGGCGTTTTCCCATCCTACATCTGGTTTACAGTGGGTGAGAATTGAATATTTGGATGGAGCCGTAAATGTTTTATGGTTTGGAGCATTAGATGATAGTTCGGGTTCGTCTACTTCTGCTTTTATTTCTGCAAAAAATGCAGCAACAGCCAACGGGCAAGAAATATATATACCACCGGGACAATATAAATTAAGTTCGGGATATGATAGTGGGGATTTTTTTTTACCGGGTGGTTATACATTATATTCTCAGAATTTTACAAGAACATTAAACAGGGAAATTGCAGAGTTGTTTCCTAGTGCTGATGGAGATACCGTTTTATCGGTTGCAAGAACAGGGGCATCGTATAATGAAGTATCTGGACAAGGTGCAATTATAAGAAATATAACAATAAATGGAATTGCCGGGACTGATACGGGTAAGGTCGGCTTATTAATGGGAACCTCTAATGATGCTGATATGAGCGACTTAGTAATTAAAAATTTTTCATGTGCCGACACTGGATATGGTCTTGTTTTAGATTCTGAGGGTCCAAATTCGGTTAATTTTACTCGTATTGTTAGTACGAATAATGATTATAATTTATGGATAGACGACACAGACGGTATATATTTTAATGAGTGTAGGTTTTTAAACCCACAAATAACAAATGTTTATATAGCAGATGCTTTAGTTACAAATTTTATTTCAAGTGATTTTGAGCTTGGGGTTAATAGTGGACTTCATTCAAGTGCGGGAATAAAAAATATTGTTTTACAATATGCAAGAGAAACGGCTATTTTTGGTGGATATATGGAGGCAAGCGGTACTGATTCCTTAGAAACAATGATTGATATTCAGCAATGGAATGAAAACAGTGCCGCAGCATATTTTTCATCTTTAAATATATACGGGATGCGAATATTGGCAAGCAGTGTGATGTATCCGATAGATGTTAATTCACAACAGGGATGTTATATTAATCTTTACGGTGGTGAATTAGCTTATAAGTCTCTTTATGATAGACCAGCTGTTCCGATTGCGGCAAGTGACACAGTTACAAATGTTATTAATTTACATTCTGTTATAATTAGTACAGAAAGTATGCCAGCAGGGGGCAAAACATATACCATATTCGGATATGATAGTGCAGGGTGGGATATATCACCAAGAAATTTAAGTGTATGGGACAACCCGTTTACTTTTTCCGGGGATGTATTCTTTGAGGGTAGCGGTGGGGTATTGTCTGGCATAAGGACTGATGGTGCAGGGTTTAAAGAGGACGCAAACAGAAACGTGTTAAATATGCCGTTAGAGGGGAGCGGTACTTCGTGGAATGGTACAAATTATGATCTTGCGGTTGATTCAAAATTTGACACAGTAGATATAGATGTTGTAAGGATTTATGACGATCAAAGAACTAACAGCAAAATCATACTTGATGTGATTTTGGCAAGAGATGATGGGGCAACTTCAGAATCTCATACAATTACTTATATTCAACAAAATGATGGTTCAGTAAGTTCATATTTCAACCTTGATTCCCTGTATGATTCCAATGATGGTGCGGGTGAGGATTTATTGCAAGATAGCATCTTTGTAGAGAATAAAACCACTACGTCCTTTAGAATAGTTTGTCCTATGGACACATCTGAAAATTGGAGCGGAACAAGATATTTTAGAGGAGAGGTTATTTATGGGAGAAATATAGAAACCGTAACAGCTACAATGAGAAATGAATAATTGGAAGGATATATTAAATGTATAAAATATTTTTGTTTTTATTTATACCGATTTTATGTTTTTGCCAAACTTTCGATGTAAGAGAAACATTTGAAAAAACTGGTGTTTCGACTAACTGGACAGAGGTTGCCGGAACGGCAAATTGGGATACTACGGCAGCACTAGAAGGTGGTCATTCTGTAAGGCTTGAAACAACGAATATAATTCAATACGCTATAGGAACAGATTATAGTGAAATATGGGTGCATTTTATATTAGAACCATTATCAGGTTTGGGTACTGCAAACGGTACTTTTTATCTTAGAGATATTAGTACTGCTTTGTGTTATTTTAATGTAACGGCTGATACTGTTTGTAAATTTTATCACGGTACAAACAATTCAACGGGTTCGACTGTTTTAACTAATACCACTCATTATTTTTGGGTTCATTATGTAAAAGGAACTGGTTCAAATGGAACGGCTGAATTATATTTTTCAACCGATGGAGATATACCAGCATCGCCAGAAGTTTCTTTAACTGCTGGTACATCAACTGATGACGTGGGGTATATAAGATTTAATACAAGCGGTGCGGGATGGAGGGTAGTATTAGATGATGTGATAGCAGATGCCGACTCTATTGGTAATTATTCAGCACAACAAAGAGATTATTATGTAGATGCAACGAGTGGAGTAAATGATTCAAGTGGCACAGCATCGACAAGACCTTGGCAAACTATTGCAAAAGTAAATGGCTGGACTTTTAACGCTGGCGACAACATCTACCTCAAACGTGGCGAAACATGGCGTGAACAATTAACCGTACCGTCTTCTGGTACTTCGGGGAATAGAATTTCTTTTGATGCCTATGGTAGCGGTGCAGATCCTATCGTAAGAGGTGATGATGTTGTCGATGGTTGGACAAATGTTTCAGGCAATAAGTGGTATTATTTGGGAATTTCTACTGATCCGAGAGTGATTAATTTCAGAGATACTTTAGGAACCGAGGCAGCAAATTCAGGTGCGGTGGATGCTGAGAAAGAATGGTTCTGGACTGATGATACGTTGTTTATTTATTCTTCAGATACAACCAATATAGGATATTCTGTACGAAACGCAGGTTTAAATGCAAACGGGCAAGACTATTTAAACTTCTCTAATATCCATGTAAAATTTACAAGAAATGGTATATCATATTTAAATGGTTGTAATAATATTACTTATGACAATATGAGTTGTTCTTATACAGGTAACTATGCGATATACATGGAGACAACCTGTTCTGATATTACTATGACCAATTCCACATTAACGGGTTCTGGTGAAATCGGACAGGGAATAATGCTCTACTCTAATGGTAATGACACAACCAGAGGATTTACATTTTCAAATAATACGATTAACGGAAACGGTAACAGTGGTGGAATAGGAATTAGTATATTAGAGGCTGATACCTGTACCATATCAGATATTGTAATATCGGGCAATTCCATCACAAATACAGACGGTGGTTCCGGGGCAATAAAAGTATATGATGCAGGAGGTTACACAGGCAAAAAATATTTTTGTAATGTGCGAATTGATTCCAATACAATTTATAGTGCTGCTTCAGGTGGCATATATTTAAAAGGTGCTCATAGCGATAGTGGAATTACATATATCAGAAATAATACAATTTACTCAACAAGTACAGCGTCAACAACTGGTGGTATGGTTATAATGTTCTCTGATAGTGTTTATGTTGAAAACAACTTAGTATATAATAATTCAACAAACGGGATAGACGGTTGCGGAGTTGATTTTGATTTAGGTGTTACAAATTCTGTAATGAGATATAACACAATATATGGACATACTGATAACGATGGAAGTAGTAATAGATTTCAATCATCCTCTGGTATTATGCTTTTTGCTGAGGCAGATGTAAATGGCACAGACAGTTTAAATACAGGAAATGACGTTTATTATAATATATTATATGACAATATAGACGGTATAAAAGTTTGTGGAGACAATGTCACCAATACCGATATATATAATAATGTTTGTTATAGTAATGACAGCACTGGTGTAATCATTAAAAGTGCCTTAACGGGAAGCGAATTTAACGTAAAAAATAATATACTCAGCGAAAATGATTACGGGTTAGGTTCTGAGGGTTCACTTGATCCAGACAACGACTATAATTGTATTTACGGAAATACGACAGGCGGAACCAATAATATTACAATCGGAACCAATAGCATCACCGGGAACCCCCTATTCACAGATGCTACAAATGCAGATTTTACATTAACGGCAAGTTCACCCTGTGTTGATGCTGGAACCGATGTTAGCCTGACATTAGACTTTTCAGGTAATACCGTACCCTACCCTGTTAATCAAGTATTAGTTGATATTGGTGCTTACGAATATTTATTAGGTTTGGGAGTCCCTAATTTATTAAAATATAAGACTAATTATAGAAGAAATTACTTGAGGTATTAATGAAAATAAATGATCATTTAATCATAGCCCTTAACGAAATAGGGGTAAAAGAGATTTCTGGTAGCGATTATAATCCACGCATAGCAGAATATCTAAAATCAGTCCAGATGAGGGCTGATGATGAAATACCATGGTGTGCTGCCTTCGTTAATTGGTGCTTAGAACAGGCTGGGTGTAAGGGCACGCAAAGACCAAACGCAAAGTCTTATTTAAACTGGGGGTACGATATCAAGGAACCCGTCCCGGGGGCTATTGTTGTCTTTGATAGAGGAAAATATAAATGGCAGGGCCATGTTGGATTTTTTCTTGACATGACCCCAAGTTATGTGTACCTTCTGGGTGGCAATCAACAAAACAAAGTTTCTATTAGGCCATACGATAAAAGAAGATTAAAGGGCTATCGATGGTCAAGTGAATTCATTTAAGAAAGGAGTTTAAATATGGGTATCGAAGATTTGAAAGATGTCGTAAAGGTAGGTCTCGACATTGGAGAGGCACTATCTGACGGTATCGGAATCGAAGATGTTTCTGCACTATTTGGTTTACCAGATGCAATTGCTGGTATTTCTAATGTCCCGGCTGAAATCGCTGATCTTGATGAAGCAGAGAAGGTTGAGTTAAAACAATTTGTAGCAGATAACTTCGACATTCCCGATGATAAACTCGAAGAATTTATCGAGTCTGCAGTCTCTACAGTCATAGAAATTTATGGTCTGTATGTTAAGTTTAAAGCACTTAACGATGGGGACCCAGATGCCTAAGAGGTATCAAATATATGAGGTAACAAAGGTCAAGAGGTTGAAGGTTAAATTCAACCTCTCTTTACCTATACCACAGGAAATCGCCAAATACATGGCTGATAATGGGGTGCTTAACCGGGATGAGTTAGCCAGATTACAAAACCAGATTAAAATTAGGATAAACGAGGCCGAGTCTTCTATCTGGCAAAGGCTTGCATCATTGATATATTATCGGGTGAAAGATCACATAAAGATATCACCACAAACATTATATATGTTGATGTCTAACTTCGATAAAATTAGACCATATATGCCTAATGAATTTTGGATGAAGGTTGTAGATATCATCGATAAGATTGGAGAACATCTTTATGGTAAAGAGAGAGCGAAGAGCGGAAGATAATGGAGACGATAGAGGATATAGACAACGAAGATTTTTTAACAATGGAACAATCGTCAAGATGCTTATTGCCCTACTCTTTGGGAGTGGAGCCACAGGCGGTATTTCTTTTTTAACAAACGAAGACCACGACACCATCACCTTGAATAAACAGGAAGTTCGAGTTCTTAAAGAAAAATTGGCTGGTCAAGAAAGACTATTTAATGCAAAATTAGAAACATTAAACAGTAAGATTGACGCTGTAGACGGTAAAATAGAAATTTTACTGAGAAGAACAGAATAACGAACCGAAAGGAGAACAATGACGAAAGCACCTAATATTAAGGTGCCCAATATCATTGTTGTTTCAGATATCCATGCAGGATGTCATTATGGACTATGCCCACCAAAAAATTATTTTCCAATTAGATTAGACGAAGGTGGAACATATCATCCCTCTCCCGGGCAACGGGAAACGTGGCGATTGTGGAGATATTTCTGGGACAAATGGGTACCGATGGTCACAAAAGGTGACCCGTACATTATATTAATTAACGGTGATGCCATAGACGGAATGCACCACCAAAACGTAACACACATAACCGCCAATATCCACACACAAATCAATCTCGCCTATGCAATACTCGCACCAGAAGTAGATAAATCATCAGGTTTAATATATATCAGAGGTACCGAAGTTCATGTTGGGCAAGGTGCTCAAAACGAGGAAACATTGGCTGAACGTCTCGGTGCAATGCCCAATGAACACAATAACCATTCCCGTTGGTTGGCATGGATAAGAATGGGGAAAGCCCTTATCAATGTCTCCCATCACGTAGGAACAACGGGAACTATGGCATATGAAAGTACGGCTGTCTTTAAAGAACTTGTCGAAACCTATAACGATGCTGGCAGATGGAATAGACGACCACCGGACGTTGTGGTAAGATCACACAGGCATAGATGTCTTGAGGTCAGAGTCCCATCTGTAAACACATATGCGACAACGCTGGCTACGGCTGGTTGGCAATTGAAAACGCCCTATGTGTATCGTATCCCATCCGGGAGAGCAGGCGAGGCTCAGATCGGTGGACATCTAATAAGACATGGTGACGAGGACTATGTATATACTCGGTTTTGTGTGTGGGGTGGTAAAAGAACCGGGGAGATCACGATATGAAAAAAGGATTCAGTGTAGAAAATTTATATGAACATCTCGAGGAAGAAAGATTACAAGAGAAACATTGGGAACCCACTATCCCAATGTTAATATTAAAAACAATTTATGATGCAAAGATGAAAGGAGTAACTTGGAGAGGAATTAAGCGAGCGTTAGAAAAATCAGGCTTCAATTATAGTATTCCTAAACTAAGATATAACTACGATAGAGCAATTGTTGAAAAATTATTTGACTCCGAATAGATTATTTATTATTTTATGGGAACCATCACATTAGAAAGGAGTCAATATGATTAAAGAAATTGGAGACGGGAAAATTCAGTTAACCTTAGACGAGGCTCGCTGGTATTTTCTCGCTGACGGAACACCCTGCCCCAGTGTTACGTGGATACTGGAACACATGCCTAAAGGCCACTGGTTCTACGTCTGGCTGGCCGATAAGATGCAATCCTACGATGAAGTAAGACAACTCATGAATGATCGTGGCCAAGAAGGTTCTATGGCCCATTGGGGGATGGAGCGTTATCTCCTGAATGAGACGGTAAATTACACAGATGAACATCCCGAGTTCGAGAGAGGTTTCACTCCCCGGGAATGGGAGATGGTGTTGGCCGGGAAAAGATGGTGCGACAAATACGAACCTGTAGTTAAGTGGATTGAGGTGCCTGTGTTCGGCGAGGTCCCGGGAAATTACGGTGGGACCGTCGATATGATTGTGCTTATTGACGGAGAAAAATTTGCTTATTCAGAGGGGAGAGGAAAAGAGAAAAAGATGGTGTTCCCCTACGGAGAAGGGCAGGTTCAGTTTATGGGCGATTGGAAAACATCACAAGCAATATACGATTCCCATAAAGCACAGGTCGCTGCATACGGTGTTGCCGTTTCCGGGACGGAGTTGGATGTTAGTTCTATAGGTATTATTCGGCTTGGCAGTAAGCACAAAGTCGGCTATGAGTTTTGGCATGGCAACTATCGTGATGCTCAGGCCTATAAGAAACTATTCGATGCTGCATATACGTTCTGGCAGCATTTTAACCCAAACCCGGCACCTAAAATTGTTGAGGTTCCTATGGCCATAAGCCAGAAAGAAGAGGCACCAGATGACAGAGAGGAAACTTTGTAAGTATTGTGGGCAGCCAGTAGTAAGACCAAGCCCGAGAGCAGAAAAGTGCGGAAATAATTGCCCAGCACAGGCAAAACTATATCAATACAATGCACACATAAAGGAGATGTGGAATGCGAAAAAACTGGAGACCAAGGGTCAGGCCTGATCGTCGGGGAAAGATCACCACTGGTACCAAAGGATTAAGTAGTAAGGGTAAAAAGATTCCAAAATCACTTGACTACTTTAATTTACAAAAATTCCCTGAACTTATTGAAGTGTATGGCGATAAACCAAACAAACTGATTATTGTGTTTGGGCTTGAAGATGAAACCCTCTTTTTCCAGACCGAGTATGTACTCTGGGCAAGGTCTGAGAAAGGTGCATGGAAGAAACGCTCGTGCGATGGTGAGGAATGTACACATCATGTCCCAGAAGTAATTGACGGAAAGAAATTTAACAGAGGTGACGTTCATGAATGTTTTGGATGTGGCAGTAGCGATTGCTCTATTCCTTCTGATGACCAGTGCAAGTGTTATACTGGCTTTTCGGCTTATGTTGTTGATCCGGGAAAAGGAAGGATAGTAAGTCTTACCCCCTACAGGTTCCAAACCAACTCAGTTAACTCTGGGGACAATTTGTTGTCTGAACTTTATTTAGTTAAAAGTCAGTATGGTAAAATACCCAGAGGCCTACCTTTTGAATTAACTGTTGATATGATGGAAGTCCAAACCGACAAAGGCAAAAACAAATTTCCTCTGTGGAATCTAAAGGCCTATGGTACCATGGAACAAATCAATTCATTTGTGCAGCGTACACAGTTACCGACAAATGAGAATAATTCCATCATTGCCGACCCGTCTAAACTTCTGCAGTCTAAGGCAAGTGCAGAAGATTCGAACGAGGGCGACGAACACCCTTATCCTGAAAACGAGGGCGAAAAAGAGGCTGCAGAATTTTTTGAAGGTATTACCGGAGAGAAGCCCGATGTTGTTGAACAGGTGAATTCAGATGATATTCTTCAACGTCGAGGCCTTTTATCTGATATAGTACTGGATCAGTCTGACGTTAAGGGTGTTTTAGCACAATCGATTAAGATCATTATGGAATTGTGTAATCAGAACAAAACGTCTGCCCGGAAAAAACTTAAAGAATATTCCAAGGTTGAAGACGCTCACCCTTCAGGGTATGATTCATCCGCAGATATTCTGGAAAAGGGCGGTAATTCGCTCGTTCAATTAGTATTTGAGCGTGTCAAGAAAGATTACCGGGATCATCTAACTAAAATTGAGGCAGATGAAAACCAAGGAGACCTGCTCAATGGAAAAAAGTGAAAAAGTAACTCATCCCCCGTTTAATCATCAAACCATTGACGGATTGTGCGATTTGATGATGCAAATAAACAACGGGGAGAAATTATCACATGACCGGGTGTACAACATATTCTATCGTGTAACTTCGTATAAGCAAGAATCAAAACCGAACAACCAAGGCAAGACCCGGAAACTTCAATCACCTAAATTGTACAAAGAGGTAATCAGAAGGCTAACGCAACGTGGTGATTTGAATGCCAATTAAGCCACCAAAAGTAGATAGTAAGCAACATGAGCAGGAGATACTGGGGATATCATTAATAAGTGATGGGGATGCGGAGAGGGTATCCAAAATCCCCAGTTCCCTGTTCTACTATAGCAGGCATCGAGAGATTCATAAAGTCATTTGCCTTCTGGTTGAACAAAAGCAAAAAATAGATATGCTTGCCCTGATCGCTAAGTTAGGCGATGAATATCAGGTTGCTGTTGCAGAGATTGGGCAGTATGGGTTGAACCCGGGGTCACTCCACCAGCGTGTTAATGAACTTAGGGACATTAGGTTCAAACATACCGTTGCCAACCTACCGCCAGATACCAGCATAGAAGAACTTGAAGACCTGATAGACAAATATAAACCAGAACAGGAAGAGGACCGCTCATATATCCCGGACCGGGATGAGTTATTAGAAAAGGTTATAAAATACAGGTACACTGGGTCCCTTGATTCTATGTCCTGTGGGTATGATGGACTTGAAGATATATATCGTGTAGCAAAGGGCCAACTCGTTGTATGGACCGGGATTCCCGGACATGGCAAGAGTACGTTTATCGACAACATTGCCGTACGGATGGCTGACAAGTTTAGTTGGAAGACCTGCTATTTTTCACCGGAATCTTACCCCATCGAACAACATTATGCCAGACTTATTGAGATACACACGAAATTAAGTATGGCGAATAAGACAACAACGGTACAAAAGATATCTGAGAAAAAACTTGAAGAGAGTTTTAATTTTGTGTACGAGCATATTAAATCTCTTTATATCCCACCAGATGAAAGAACCTTGGATGGTATTATGTCGCAGGTCACCTCGGAGTATGATTCATTTGTTCTCGACCCTTGGAATGAGATAGAACATAAGCGTGATGCAGCCCTCAGCGAGACCGAGTATATCGGTAAAACCCTAATGAGGTTGAAGGCTTACGCAGTGTTCAAAGATATACATGTTGATTTGATAGCACATCCCAAAAAACTACAAAAGGATGAGAACGGTAAATATAATGAACCTGAACCTTATGATATCTCCGGTAGTGCTAACTGGTATAATAAACCAGACATATGTGTAACTATTCATAAGTCCGGGAATGGTGAGGGTGAGTTTCATGTAAAAAAAGTAAGGGTCAGGGGCACAGGCAGGTTAACTCATAAGGAACCAGTATTATTCACTTTTAATTGGGAAAATCAAACCTTTGAAGAAAAAGAAAAAAATGAGAAGAAGAGCGAACTACCGATATAAAAAGAGGTACAAAATGAGACCATTAGAACAACAACAGAAAATGAATAAAACCGAGGCACGATATGCGGAACTTCTCGAGTTACGGAAATTGGCTGGGGAAATATTGGATTATAAGTTCGAACCGTTTAGGCTAATATTGGCCGGGAACACATCGTATTGCCCCGACTTTTTAGTTGTCTTTAAGGATCACTTTGAAATACATGAGGTGAAAGGCTTCCTCAGAGATGATGCCAATGTGAAGTTTAAGGTTGCAGCAAGAACTTTCCCTTGGTTTAAATTTATAATGATATTTTGGAAGAAAAAACAGTGGGATTATCATGAAATTTCAAAGATATAATTGCAAACATTGTGGGGAAGAGTTTGAGCGGAGAAAATTATCAACTTATACCCCAAAATTTTGTAGTATGAAATGTGCCAATGAATATCAAACACTTAACCCATATAGGGGTGAGAGAAAGGAGAGAATAATTCAAACCTGCAAGGAATGCGACAGGGAATTTGCCGTATTGCCGAGCAGGGCAGATAGAAACCTTTTTTGTTCTACAAAATGCCAATACACATGGAGATCAAAAAAAATGTCCGACAAAGGAAATCCAAATTGGCAAGGAGGAATATCCAGACTCCCATATCCATTTAATTGGAAGGAAATTTCTGCAAAGGTGATCGAAACGCAAAGAGTGTGTATGAATCCTATGTGTGGTTACAACGGTAGGCTGGTCACACATCATATTAACTATGACAAAACAGATTGTGGAAAAATGAACCTGATCTGCTTATGTGAAAAATGCAACTCTGCAGCAAATTTTAATAAAAAAGAATGGGAGATATTATATGCGAATATTAATAAAACTTTTTACGAGTCCATTGATTTTTTTAATGGGGCTTAAATTAATGCATCACCATGTATATTACGGCTTTAAATCATCTGTTAGGCTCGTGAAAGCATTGTCGGACGACACAACACACAAATCGAAGGAGATTAGTCATGGAAACACAAGCACCCATCAATGAATACCGCTTAGTTTTCAAATCAGAATTAATCCCAGCACCAAAGGCTTATAGAAAAGAGGACGATTGTCCTATGGTCAGGGAAACCCGATGTATTATTTATGTAGGAGAAGAAGAAATGCCTGTCGCATTTGCCACTGTAACGCAGCACGTCAGGGATCAGGATAATAAGTTCATTGGGCAGAAGAGGGCATTAGAGAAGACACTTAGAGATTTTGCTGCAGGGGATATTAACAAGGATGTCAGAAAGGAAATATGGGCTGAGTTTTTCAGAAGGTCACAGCATGGGTGTGATCTGATCGGGATACCATTCCCGGGGAGACCATCAATAAGGCCACTCGATAGTCAGGGGTTACCTGATCTGAGGGCACGAGTTTAATTCTGTGCCCAGAAGAGTACTAATAGTCATCTTATAAGCACAAATTTAAACCAGAAAGGAGAGATATTTGGAACACAAAGTTAGAAAGGTACTGAGTCTGAACATGACTCTGAATGACCGAGAGATGAAAGCACTGGCAGCCTGCCTACAGCATGTAAACTTCGACCAGTCAGAATTAATGAAGGAACGGAGAGAGGAATTAAAATTATTTGCAGAGAATTTCAGGAAGGTATTGATTGAGGCAACAGATTGAAGTAAGCATGGCTGCAGTTTGTAGCATAAAAAA
>Ga0180438_10001135_pt1 | contig 48114 bp, 50 predicted proteins | sample SS_ome_12_FD_132455 | JGI IMG/M metagenome (GOLD analysis project Ga0180438, IMG submission 132455) | Hypersaline lake sediment archaeal communities from the Salton Sea, California, USA - SS_3_D_2 metaG | ecosystem: Environmental > Aquatic > Non-marine Saline and Alkaline > Hypersaline >...
ATGACATGCTCAAGTCGCTTGAGAGCATCAAGAAGCTGCCGCACGAGAAGCGGTTTGACAAAGCAGTAGAACTTCAACTTGAGGGCAAGAAGATCGATCTCGATAAGCTCGTGCCACTGCTGACAGAAGGCATGGACGAGTTTGATCAGTTCGACTCCGGCAAGCTTGTCGAATCGCTCTTGCCCAGCAAACCAACCACGACCAAGGAGCCTGAACCAACTCAGGAGATCACCGAGGACGAGGACGAAGATTCGGGTACGATTACGATGCTGACTGAAGACTACTACGGTGTAGAGAAGACAGTAGTCATCGACGACCTTGAAGAAGACAGCGCGTAGTTCTCGCCCAGCGGAGGATCTCGCATGAAGAAGGTTCAGGAGCAGGGAACGATCGCAGACATTCCTTTGCGGTCCACCAGTCGACTCTACTTCGTTCGGGTGGAAAATGAACAACCAGTCGATGAGGGTTGGATTAGCGTTGATGAAGCAAAGGCCATGAATGCAACTGATCGTCGTATGCATGGCTCTCCGCAGAATCGCTACTTCCAGGATGCTGAAGCAGCCAACTCTTTTTCGGCTAGCTTGGGTCAAGCACCGATAGACCAAATGCCGCCAACGGAACCGGCTGCTGATTTTGGGGCTGGCCTTGAGGAACCTGATATGGGTGCTGGCCTTGCAGAACCTGAATTTGCTCCTGGCGATGACATGTCGCTTGGCGGTGAAGACGAGTTTGATATGGATGCAGATTTGGACATGGGCTTGGATGACGTAGACACCGGCCTAGGTGATGACGATGGCTTGGGCGATCTATCTGGTGAGCTAGGAGCTGATGAACCCAGCGTACTGGAGATCAGGGTGCCAAAGCAGATCAAGCTCGTGCCCGAGTCCCTGGAACAGCCTGAGAAACCAATGTCGTTTGAGGACATGGTTACAAAGGCGGAGTCCTTTATCCCGCCACAGTTTCGATCGAAGATGGACAACAAGGCGGCAAAGGCAAAGCGCGCAAAGCGTAAGGCCAGCAGCAAAGATGAATCAACGGAGGCCGGAGTTGTTGAGGCCTTGTTGAATGGAGACATTACGGTAGAAGCGGCTGTCAGTCACCAGCACGACTTGAGCGAAGGGGACGACGCCTAGAGTGTCAATAGGAGGAGAGTCGATGAGCAAGAACAGTGACAAGCAGCCGAAGATCGAAGAGACAACTCTGGCTGGCCTCTTGGAAGCAGCTACTGGCGGCGACATTTCTGCCACAGAATTGGTAGAGAGCTTGGTTGAAACAGATCTGCTCGAACTGAGTCCGGCTGATATGGCCATGGCTCGTTTCAAGAAGATGGCCAAGAAAGGCCCTCTGCCTGGTACTGACGATGATGATGATGCCGATGCCGCTGCTGATCCGAAGAAGTGCGCGCGTAAGGAAGACTCTCCTGCGCCACAACCTACCAACGAACCTGAGAAGGATCAGTCCCTGGTTATCCCGGATAGCGCACTTGCAATGCCCAGCTTTGAGTCACTCATCGACGAGAAGTGTGGTCTTCGCGGCAAGAAGAAGCCCAAGAGCAAGAAAAAGAAGATGAGTGACGCGAACGAATCACAGAAAAGTGACAAGAAGCCTATCTTGGAGTTTGCTGCACCGGAACGACAAGATGTGATTCGTTGGGCTCGCGGCGATGAGCCAAAGCGAATTGGTGAGGGCAAGACCCCTTTCTGGTTCAAAGAAGACATCATGCTCTCGGCTGGTACTCCGGTCGCTAAAAGAAACCTCGATGAGAAGAAGGCGCAGGTTGTTCACCCGAAGAATCTGTCAGCATACTCAGGCCGTCATGCAGTACTTGCCAACCAAGGCTTGCGGTACGCAGGCTACGACGTAGCGGTTGTCGACAAGCTGTAGTACACGCCATATTGGAGAATCGAGTGTGGGACAGGAGCTTTCCTTTGCTAGCCAGGTGGAGAACCTCTTAGAGGAAAGCTCCCAGTCTGTCCTTACTGAGGTAGCGGCTACACCTCAGTTTTCCCAAAGAGACAATAATCGCATCTTCCTGCGTAGGGGCTGGCTCTCCCCCGAAGGCAAGTTCTACCCGTTTGCCCCGATTACCAGTGGTGGCGAGTACCAGGAACATGAGGACTACCTCGCGGATATCATGAAGCACGTATACTCGGATGCAGGTATCGATGTCGATACTGCCTGGGAGCGAGCACAAGCCGAAGGTTGGGTGCGGGTGACAGAGGATGGCGTAGACGTCCTGAATATGAATGCGACACCTACTGGCCTTGTTGCTGCGCTGTTGTCAGAGCAGGATGACAATTTCGAGAATGCTATCTTCTACTTGGACCTGAATGCTGATGGCGTACTTCAAGCATCTGGTCAGCTGACTGGTCGAGAGTACATGTCTGCTATGGAAGGTGGCTGGAATTCTGTTCGCCACCTCATGACCCGGGGTACTACATTCGAATCAATGATCGAGGCCGTCGATGAGAAGACACGCCTCGAACAAGAAGTGATGCGACGCCTCCAGCGGTGGCCCAAGTACGATCCTGAGATCTGGTACAATGCTGAACAACAGACGCTCTTCGTTTCCTACGGCGATTGGATGGAGCCGAACGAAGATCCTTCCGAGTCTGAGTATCCAAAGCACGAGACTGTCGAGATGTTACTCCTCGGAATCGAAGGAGTGAATCGTGTCACGATGCTACCAGAGTCTGGGCCGGACGAAGGTGTAGGGCAGTGGATCAGACTTGATTGGAAAGCATCAGACAAGCCGATCATAGATCTCGAACAGAACCCTGATGCGCTGGATAATGGCGGTCGCGGTCTTGATGGCCCGCACAACGACTCGGCCTACTGGGGCCACAGCGCGTATCTCGCACGCGGTGAATCTTTCAAGTCGATGATTGAGACTGCAAACGTGCCTGGGCGTTTGTACCACGTAACGCTCACTTCACATGTACAGCCAATTATGAAGCAAGGAATACGTAGGTTTCAGACTAGCAACTGGGCCAAGGCTGGTAGTGGTGAGCGTTATGGCGGCGGAGAAGTATATGCGTTTGAGAACGAGTTGGATGCAATACGTTGGGCTTTGAATTGGGATTGGCAACGGAACCAAGAGCATGGCAGTGGTGACATTTCGATTATTACGATTTCGGCAAATCCTGACGAATGGGAAGTAGACGAAAGTGATCCACTGAGTCAATCCAGTAACTATGGTAGCTGGTTAAGAAGCCAAAGGGCTATCAAACCAGAAGAACTTCTGAGTGCTCAAGCAGTAACGTCTGAGCATATAAAGAAGCTGATACAAGCAGATAAAGCAAGATTTGAATCAGTAGTAACAAACGAAGCCATATACTCAAGCCCAGATGGACGACACTTGGATTTTGAGATGGGTTGGTTGTCTCCAACCGGTGAGTTCTACTCGATAATGGATATGCCAGATGAGGTTGAGGAGCACTATCAGGCTATACCAGTTGTCATGCAACAACTTGGCTACAACTTCACTGAAGATGAAGCTTGGAAGAAAGCAGTTACTGATGGTTGGATTCGTATAGGTCGGGTTGGTATGGACGTATTGAACTCTGGAAAAATCAGCCCAAAGCTATTGGTTGATTTCATTACTGAGCAGGCTGTAGATGATGTGGAGACACCAACGTTCTACTTGGATCTAAAGCATCCTGATGGCAGTAACTATACCGGCCGCCTTACTGGTAGAGAGTTCTTTGATCTTGCGAAGTACGGTTGGCCAGCGATCCAGAAGAAGCTGCAAGACTATGAGAGATCCTTTGCTCGCGGCAGATCATTCGAGTCAATGGTCGAAAACACCAACAATATGGGTGACCAGTTCACCAGCGGCCTGGAGAAGCTAGCCGGTGAAGGCCAGATCATGTTCATGGGTCCGTTTGTATTTGTTGGTGACGGTCAAGGCGACATCTTGGCTCAGCTCGAACTGAGCTTTCATCCTGAAGGCTGGGGCGACTTGCCGATGCTGCATATCGGTTTCATTGGTGTTTCCCCGGAGAAGCGCGGTCAGGGAAATGCTACTAAGGTCTTGGATATGCTGGCTTCCGTAGCTGATGAAAATGGTTGGCGTATGACTTTGGACGTTGATCCGCGTGCTATGCGCGGTGAGATCAAGGCACCGATGAACAAGACACAGCTTTCGAAGTGGTACAAGAAGTTTGGCTTCGAGAAGGACCCAAGCTACGGAATGTCTAGGAATCCTGCTGGTTACTTAAAGTCCTCCGATGATCCGTTGAAGCTTGGTAGCACCACACGAGAGATAACTATCGAGTCAGTAACGAAAGTTGAAGGTGAAGATCAGACCTTCGAGTCGATGGTCGAACAACGCGGGCCGCAGATTCTCAGTGCTATCAATTACGGTGCAGAAGGTGGTAACGATCTAGTCAAGATCCAGTATCCCAACGGCGATATATGGCACTACTACGTACCACACGGAGTCTACGCGAAAGTTGCCAACTGGAAGAACAAAGAGGCGCTGGCTGCGAAGATCAAGTCGTTGGCTGTAAGAGCCTACAAGGAAGAAGACGAGGACTTCCCTGGCAATGAATCTTTGGGAGAAGCTACTTTCGGTGACGATCCTAGCCCAGAAAACGTAGCGAATCTTTTGGGTCCAGATGAGCAGTGGGCTCTTGAATGGTTGGCTGAAAATGCCGATTCGTTTGAACCAGATGAGATAGCAGCTTATCAACCTCTCAAATATTTGGCACGACCACGCGCTAGTGATGCGGAACAAGAAGACGCAGCTCGTTACGCACTCGACACTCTTGAGGCTTACAACGTAATCACATGGACTGAGGATGAAACAGCAACTTACAACTGGGCAACTATCGAGTGGACTGATAGTGGTATCGACCTCATACGGTACATGGATGTTCTACCAGGTGAATCCAAGGCGACCATAGAAACAGCAATCAAGGTCTTTGGTACTACAGGTGATTACAACGAAGCTGGCTACCTCCTGCCGGATGGGCAGTTGCTCGACTTTAGTGGCAAGCGTGAAGGAGGAACGCCTGGTACCAGATCGTACGACCACCGTGACATAGGTCGTGCAGGAGGTCCTGGTGGCACTGAAGGTATGATGGATTTTGCTGCCGACACTGGTGCCATTCGTATGAGTGTCAATAGTGGCACTGGTTTCTTTGACATCTATTCACGACCTACTGCGGTGCAGCGTAGGATAATGAACGACATCTTGGCTGCCGGTGGTTACGATGGTTACATTGATATCACCAAGGATGGTCGCACCCTGGTTTCCACTGAAATCAACAACCCGCGAGACCTTCGTCGTGTACTTTCAAAAGCTGCTATGACTTTCATGGAAAGCCTTCCGAGCTTTGATCAATTGCTCGAACAGGAGTGGGATGCTGGTGCGCTTGGTTGGCCAGAAGGTATGGAAGATCCTTTGGCCGATGAATTGCAGAGATTCTACGAAGCTGAATACAAGTACAGTGCAGTGAAGAATGCCGGTTATTGGTATGGCAGTGGAACACAGGAGCAGGTAGTCGATAGCTACTCTAAAGAGGTGATGCGTAGCGGCCAGGAAATTTCTGCTTACCTTGTACCAGTATATGACGATTGGCTTTCGAAGCATGCTCTCAATGAACCAGTACAGTGGGCTAAGGCGCACATTGGTATGGCGCGTCAGCGAGCAGAAGATGAAGGATACTTTGAGTACCAAGAATCTCCGTGGAACGATATTGCTGATTCGACAGCCATTGACTACTACCGCTATGCATATGGTAGTGGGAGACTGCCCTATTCTGCGTATCTTAAGACACCAAATTATCAGCCTTACCTTATACGCGATATGTTTGCTCAATACTCACCAGCATCAATGCCTGCTTGGGCGCGCTGGGTGGAGACAGTACGAAAGTCTGAGGAGCAATCTTGGGAGGGAGACCCAGACAATCCTGAAGATGCATTCCCATACACAGATTTGGAGGATTACTGGGGTAACTATTCTGACAATGTTGAATCTTTGAGTAGTGAACTGAGTACAGCAGCTGACTACTTAGGAGAGCAACAGGCTTGGGATATGTTAGAGGATATTCAACGTGTGATGATTTTCCCTGGTTGGTTTGCACATTGGGAACCGAAAGGCATAGTCGACACCAGAAAGAGGGTACAGGGTGTTCGGGATGAACTCTATCGTATTGCAAACGGTGGAGGAGAATCTCCAGAAGATGTTTCGAAAACTGTAAACATCGGATTGAACACAGCGCATCAGACCGGTTCGATGATGGACTACATTGAAGAGACGCACCCTGATGTAACAACAGGTTGGCTGCAAGAACTTTCAAACAGGGATACTTCTGATTGGGATTCTGTGTTGGAACGTGCTGGTTTGCGTTCAGCAGATCCAGAGCGATACGGGCAACAGGCACTGGCCGATTTGTGGCGGCAGCGTGCTGCTCGTGGTGAGTCTCTTGAAGAAGGAGCACCGCAACAATCCGCTTTGGAGAAGATGGCCAAGGTTCTGAACAAAGAGGAGTACACAGACGACTCTGCAACTGCTGAGAGCATACGAGATATACTTAAGCAGGTTGACCCAGATCCGAAGCTAAAGAATGGCTCCTGGATTTTGAAACAGTGGTTGCGGAACTACAAGTGGCAGCCTGCGCCGTTCTTCTATCGAAGGACACCAGTTCAGTACAAGCACCCGGAAACAGGGGAATGGCGTGCAGGCATAATTCACACAGCAGTTAGCGACCAACAACAAGGTATTGTTATTGATGATGAGACTGAACAGTCCTTTGAAGTAGGACCAGATGATCTAGTTCGGCGTGGTGGGGGTCTCAATTTACTTCTTGATAGGCCGAGACGCACAGTACGACAAGCTGTCGAACAGTTTACGCAAGCAAAAGCTGCAGGCGGTCTGAAGAAGGATGAAGCAAACCTTGATAGCTACAAAACATTCCACGATCTGCTGAAGAAGCTTGATGAGCTAGAGCCTGAAGACTTCATCTCACAACGAAGCGTGAAGAAGGGTAAGGTTGACATCGACGCTGCTCCAGGTGTTGACCTAGTTGCCGAGACAAAGAACTTCAAGGCTTACCAAGTAACAAGCACACTTGGGTGCCGCTTGCTTGGTCGTGGTACCAAGTGGTGTACTACAGACCCACAGACTGCGCGACAGTATCTCGATTCTGGCCCGCTCTTTGTTATCTATGCGAAACAGGGTGAGCACCCTGATCGTAAGATTGGCCAGATGACCAGAGATGGCAGCCAGTTCATGGATGTAGACGACGAAGAATGGACTGCCAAGCAGATTCTGGATTTCGCGCCACCGGATTTCTATGAACTGTTTGATAGAATGCAGCAGCAAGAGATTGCTGATATCCCAGCGCAAGTTACTGGGGCTCAAGCAGCACAGGAGTTCAAACAGTACATCGAAGATCTGGGAACAAATGATTTCGTGGTACTACCAGAGCTTGACCCAAGCAATGGTGTTCAAGCTACCGCGAATTCTCAGGCGTTTAGAAAGCTTTTCCCACACGCATGGTCGCCAGGTGGTATGGGTGGCAGAGCAACTTACGTCTCTTTGGATGATCTTGGTGCGGTGGAAGTCTCTCAGGCCTTGCATGACATCTTGGATGGTTATTGGCCCCCTGCGGATGAGTACTTGTGGGAGATGCAGCTTGAGTGGCGTGACGAGGCCTACCCGTATGTCTTTGAGCAGTTTGTGGCCGGATTACTCACATCGATATGGTCTCTCCACGACGATGGTCAACTTACTGATGATCAATATCAGTACTTCGTTGATAAGGTGGAGGCCCAAGAGATACCAGAAGAGATGATGGAAGAACTTGGGCTACGAGCTGGTATTGATTGGGTCTACGATGACGGTGCTTCCTTCGATGCAGAGTCTGCTGCAGCGGAACTGACACCTGCGGATTTGCTCCACTACTTTGGGTACGAAGATCCTGATATCCGAGCAGGACAGCAGTTGCTCTTCCAGGATCAGCCAGGTGTTTTACACACCACAATGCCTGTTGAGTCCAAAGAACCAGAGAAGCCATACATGCCTTGGGACTGTGGCGCTCCGAAACTGCTGGAATCCGTATATTACGATAGGGCTGCTCAGCTGTCGGCTGATATTTGTCTCAAAGGCGGTGTCTCTTTCAAAGAGGCAGCCACTGGTTTGGCAACTTGCCCCCTGCCGGAGAAGGTCTCGCACCCGAAGTGGGATACGCTCAAGAAGCATAGAAAGCAGTTGTCTGCTGAAGAACGAGAACAGGTAATGTCTGGTGGTGCTGTTTGGCACCACGGTCCGCGTGGTGAAGAGACGCCAGCAGTTTGGAAAGCTGTTGTGAAGGACAAGCCTTGGTACATAACGAACACGCATCGTGCGTATCAGGTAAGGCCGACACTAAAAGGTGCCATGAGTAGCTATCACAAGTTCATCAAGTCGACGGCGTAGGAGGAATCCATGTTTGACAACCAGACCAAAGTTTTCAGTGTTACGGCCGCGCAGGGCGTTGTGTTCACTGTCCTCGACGATTTGGCAACACCGAGGGTGATCACACTCCTGAACATGAGTACCGGCATTCTTACCTGTCAGTATGAGTACTCTACTGATGGTGGTCAGACGTGGACCAGCCTAGGTTCTGCATTTGATCTCGATCCTACTGGAAGTGGCGGTTCTGAGCTGGATGTACAGAAGATCACGCAGACTGGTCGTATACGACTCAAGGCATCCGGTGGTGCGTCAGCTCGGGAACTTATGGCACAGGTAACAAGGGCTTCGTTGTCGACGTCTACAACGTTCCCGCTCTTGCAGTGCTAGTGGAAGTTGGGCACATGCACTTCGAACTATGGGATTGGCTGATTCAGATCCTCCTCATCCCGCTGTACATGGTGCTTGGTACAGCCAGGCACGAGTATGCTCACATCATCTGTTGCAAGTTCGAGGGTGTGAAGGTTCGCTACGTTTCCTGTTTACCCCACTGGGGCAAGTTCATTTGGGATGGTGCTGGTACATCTTACGTACACAAATTCACGCCTGAGCCCGGCCTAGACTTTCGTATGGGTGTATTTGTTTGGGAAGGTACCATAAGGCCAGGTAAGTTGGTCTTTCTGATGCCCTACATCGTAGCTGTGGCATTTGCGGCTATCGGATTCTACGTAGTTCCAAAGGTCTTGGACACACAAGGGGTGCAAGCCTGGTTATCAGCGATCGTACTGTTCTGGATCTCTCCTGCTCTTGATGTGATCTACAACGTATGGAAGTGGATCAAGTTGAAGCGTGGAGACCTGGAGAAAGTCTTCCCGCATGGACGAGATTAAGCGCATAGGCCCAACAGGTCCTACTGGACCAATTGGTCCCATCGGTATCACCGGGACGACTGGCCCTACTGGTGCCCAAGGTGAGACTGGCGTTACAGGTGCCACCGGCATCACAGGTGCTACTGGGATTACTGGATCAACAGGTATCACTGGACCGACAGGTCCAGGTGGTGGTTCAGACGCATTCACCTGGTTTATGGGAGGTAACTGATGGCGTTCAGTACTGGAAGAAATACAGGCGAGTTGAACGGAACGTCGGTAGTTACCTTGGTACCTACGCCTGCTGTCAGTGTAGGACGCATGGTGCGCTCGATGTACATCCACAACAAGAGCGGAGTGAGCGTTACGGTTACTGTACAACACAACGATGGAGTTAATCCGCGTGAGATAGTTGTTGTCACACTGTCCGCTGGAGATACGTTGGAATTTGGTGATGGAGACATATCAGTCTTGGAGAATGGTGACACAATCGAAGCTTTCCTCGGATCGTCTCCTGGCACCAATCCATCGTTTGTAGCATCGTGGGGAGATAACTCATGAGAGTCCTTAGAAGCGATGGCTCAATCAAAACTTCTGGTCAAGAGGGATGCACGGGGGCAACAGGTGCGATTGGACAAACGGGGCCTACTGGAGCGACCGGGGCTACTGGAGCAGTTGGGAACACTGGTGCTACTGGCGTTTTGGGGAACACTGGCTTTACTGGTAGCACTGGTCCGACGGGTGCCCAAGGAGAAACCGGTAACACAGGTGCGACAGGTGTCCAAGGAGAAACCGGCGACACAGGTGCGACAGGTGCTCAAGGAGAAACCGGCGTCACAGGTGCGACAGGTGCTCAAGGAGAAACCGGCGTCACAGGTGCGACAGGTGCTCAAGGAGTTACGGGTAGTACAGGCCAAACTGGAACGACAGGCTCGACTGGTCCCACTGGACCAACAGGCGCTGATGGCCAAACAGGTGTCAATGGCCAAACAGGTGCAACGGGAGTTACTGGACCTACGGGACCGACTGGACCAACCGGCGCGACAGGGCCTACTGGAATAGATGGAACTGACTTACAGATCAACGGCGTACTCGACCCTGTCAATACTACAGAGGTGAGTTTCACAGGTACCACACGCTTCTTCACGATATCCCCAACTGGGGGTACCGGGTTCTCCTACTACTCTCATGGTGAGAAGTTCTCGCTGACAGGTGCTACCGGTATAGCGATCGGTTCTGACGAGGGTTCGCACTACATCTACTTTGATGCCACCGGTACGATTCAAACGGCTACAGCTTGGGATCTGGATTACATTCTCAAGGACTGCATACTGGCAGCATTCTACTGGGATGCCACAAACAGTAAGCAGATCATGTGGAATCGTGAACATAGGCACACTGTCCTGATGTCACCGAAGACGCATGAGAACATTCACAACACAGATGGTTTCAAGTTGTCTAGTGGTGGCGGCCTTACTGATATTGATTCTGATGCTAGCGGCGACTTGAACACTTCTGCTCAGTTCGGTTGTGAAAACTCTGTAGCCTATGATGAGGATGCCAGGTTTGATATTTCATCACGTACAGGTGGTGAAGTAATTCCTGTCTACTACAGAGATGGTGCTGATGCTTCAAACATTTGGCGTGTACGTGAGGATGATAGTTTCCCAGTGGGTTCTACTGGGGCCAATGGTAGAGCGGCATACAACCAGTTGACTGGTGGTAACTGGGTACAAGCTGAGGTTGGCAACCTTGACTTTGTTTTGGCGCATGTCGCGCTCACAAACGACACTGATAGACGTGTCGTCGTATTTCAAGGCCAGAACGATTACGCTACGATATCAAATGCGCGCGACGGAGCACTGACGGAAATCAATAATCTGATTGTTGATGGGTTGCCAAGTCCTGAATGGCGCTTTGTTGGTACCATCATTCTTCAAACAGCCAATGGCTACACGAACGATGTGCAAAGTCGTATTCGTAGCGTCAACGTAGCCGGTGATGACTATATCGATTTGCGTGGTGAATTCATAGGCCGAGCAGGTGCGGCTGGCACCCTTGGGGCTACTGGGCCTACTGGACCAACTGGAGCCATAGGCCCTACTGGACCAACTGGAGCTACCGGAGTTACAGGTCCAACAGGAGCTACTGGTGCGACCGGGCCTACTGGTCCATTGGTAGCTCACAACAGTCTTACTGGTAGGACTGCTACTGGAGCACATGCTGCAACTGCTATTTCAATGCCAGTGCTTGGTACTGGTCCTTTCGATTCTGTGAGCAACTGGAGTGATACTACGCAGTCTGCCGGACTTATACAAGGAGGCGAGGTCACAGCTAGCACAGGAATCACAGGTGCTGTTGACGTAGCTCCTGGTAAGGGAATTATCAAGAGCAGCGCGTCTGTGACAGGCCATAACTACTTCTTCGATTGGCCAGCTACAACAGGGCTGTCATTGGCAGATGAGGCACTCAATTTCGTTTATGCCGATTACAGCGGAGGAACACCAGTAGTTGGTGTTCAAGGAAGTCCATCCATCAATGGTCAGACACGCATCTTGCTTACTACGGCATACCGCAAAGACGAAATGATCTGGGTGAATGATGTAAGTCAGAAAGTTACTGATGTTGTTTCACAGATCAATGCCAGAGAGGGTGAAGTCGATGGTGCTATTCGTACAACCGGAATGGTTCTCACAGAGATTGGTGAGCGTTACGTAGATGTCACTGCTGGCTCCGGTTGGAATGGTTTGCACAGATTCAGTAGTGAAGCATTCGATACTAGCCCTACTGGTGGTGACACCTTTGATACTTGGTATCGAGATGGTGGTGGCGGCTACACAAGAGCTACAGGTGCGGCGCAGGTAGATAATACCAACTACGATGGCGGGTCTGGGTTGACCGCGCTAGGTAACAACAAGTATGGAGTCCGATGGTTTTTGGTGACACCAAACTCCACAGACACCTTGCATATGGTATACGGTCGTGAAGAACATACTACGATCGAAGATGCTACCAACGAACACTACCCATCTGATCTACCAGAGCTATTCACATACATGAGCGTGTTAATCGCTCGTGTCATCATACAGAAGAACGCTACGAACATAGACCGTATTGACGTTCTGTTTGACCCTACTCTTCCTGTCGCTACTGCTATAGGGGCAACAGGCGCTACCGGTGCTGCGGGTGCTACTGGGCCTACCGGAGCAACCGGTGGTACAACCGGCGGTACCGGAGCTACTGGTGCTACAGGACCTACTGGAGCTACTGGTGCTGGAGCTACAGGTGCCACTGGAGCTACAGGTGCCACTGGAGCGACCGGAGCTACCGGTGTTTCATTCAATCAGGCTTCAACCATAACGCCTACTGGTACGACTGGTGTCTTGGACTGGGATGATGGAGACAGCCAAATAGTAGATCTAGGAAGTGCTGCTGGTGACGTGACACTGACTCTGAACAATCCGACTACTGGTTGGTCTTACCTGATCAAGTTCATTCAAGGTGCTACAGCAAGAGACATCGTACTACCATCTAGTGTGTTGCTTCCAGGAGAATCAGCACCGACAACACTGAACATCACAGAGATCAACAATGCGATAGATGTGCTCGCTATGTACTACGATGGTACAAACTACTTGGCCAACTTCACACAGAACTACGGCTAGGAGTATCTGATGTCGCACGTATTCAATCTCAGGCATCAGTGGACACCTGCACAGCTTGGCACACTGTTTTGGTTTGATGCTGCTGATTCTGCAACCATCACAGCATCTGCTGGCGCAGTATCCCAGTGGGATGACAAGAGCGGCAATGGTTATGACGTAATTCAAGATGTGGCAGCAGACCAACCCACTACTGGAAGTAGGACTATCGGCGGTTTGAATGTGATTGACTTCAGTGGTGTTGAAGCTCTCAGAAGGACTACTGATGGTCCGTATGCTCGTAATGTGGGCAGCTTGTTAGTGATCACACTGATGCAAGACGATAGTCTTAGTAGTAGCGATGCTCAGTTGGAAATCAAAACCGCTGGTGGCGCGACTAGAGTCAAACATCAAACAGAGGGTACCAGGTTCAGTGGTGCTGGACGCCGCTTGGATAGTGATAGTTATCAGGAGCTTGACTCGACCATAATACCTGATACCAACCCACACATCCATGCGACGATATTTGACTACAGCAACGCAGAGATGAACTGGTCGATTGATGGCACGCTAGATACAGCACAGACGTATCAGACATCTGGTAACACGAGCGACACTGACAGTACGGCATTCTTCATTGGGGCAATTGATTCTACCGGTACCGAAGGTATGAACGGTGCGATAGGTGAAATGATTGTGGTTGAAGACGATATCACAACTGCGACATTGCAGAAGCTCGAAGGTTACATAGCCTGGCGTTGGGGGCGGGTGTCAACTTTGCCTTCGAATCATCCTTATAAGAACCACCCACCATACCTGTAGGAGCGGACCATGGGCGATCTGAAATCCTTCACGGTATATGACAAGACTAGTGAAGTTGTCTTTGACACTGAAGCTGAGGCTGAGGAACAGCAAGCTCTTGACTTCATCGAGTGGATGAAGACCCATAACGACAATCCAGCCTACACAGCCCAAACTGTATGCTGGGCTGTACCCGTACAACGCCTCGATGGTAAGTGGACGTATCCGTGTTGTTGTGAGCAGGACTACGCTGGTAAGACCATCGAAGACTATGACGAATCGAATTACACGGCTCAGGCAGCGGAGAGATGACCCGTGGTTATGGTTTGATTGTTTTATTGACGTGTCTTGGTTGTAGGCATAGGCTGGTAGGAGATCAACATGAGTGACACAACAAAGCCGAACGGGAAGTCGAAGTTCAAAGAGGAATTCGTAAGCTGGAACACGGTCAAGCACTTACTGCTGGTTTTGGGTGTAGTGATACCGATCGTCGCGGCTATCTGGGCATGGACATCGACTGCCCAGGCATCAAGCATCAAAGTAGCCACTACGCTTGAGCAGAGTATTCGAGAGAACAAGGATCAGCATGATCGTTACGACAAGGTGCTAGACAAGACTTCGAAAGCCATTGAATCGAATGCAAGGGCTATCGATCGGGTAACCGAATGCCTAGAGAACCATCTGGAATACGAAAAGCAAACGGATGCGAAGTTGGACAACCTTCTGGCCGAACAGCGAAAGATGTTACGAGACACACGAGAAAGTGTCACCAAAATCGCGGTGGAACAAACTGTACTACAAAACGAGATCAAGAGGTTGGCAGCGGAAGTGAAGAAGAACGGGTCCAATTGATGCAAGGGAGTATGAACAGTGGCAACAGGGGTCCTCGACTACATAGCGCCCTGGACAAGGGGAAAACAGGGTGTTGTGGTTACAAATGCCGGAGGTGTGCCAAAGTCTGACGACTACGATCTGATTGAGCTTCATGATCATGGTAGTCCTAGTCTTGATGGGGATAGTAAGTACCCTTGGGTACTTGGTACTATGTTTGAGCAGCTGCACGAGTCTATGGCCAAGACTCTGCGTTGGGTCATAGAGCATGTTGAAGATGACGGCCTGCTCATCCTCCACCTACCGTACCCGAAACACAGACCTTCCCAGCTACTCGATATGGTCAGTATGCTGTTGCCAGATCCTTGGATCGTGTCGAGTGAGCTTTGGAACAATCAGACTCTTCTAGTATTACGCCCAACAAGGCCGAACAAGGAAGCTAACCTCACCTTCTATATCAACAATCGGCATGAGGTTGGTGACACTATCAGCCTTATCCCTTTGCTGGACCTCCTGCATACAGAGTGGCCGAACTGCCAAACAGTTGTGCGGAACGATGGATACAAGCTTTTGTCTGGCAAGGCTACTGTGAACCCACAGATACCAGAACGAGCAGATGCCGTGTTGCATCAGTGGACCCACCAGACCGAATACGGGGACTACTACAGGCGCTCTGATGATTTCTACTTTTTCCCGATCAGGTTGGCCGTACAGAATGGTTTGTTGCCGCCGGGTCAGAATCCGAAGCCACCGGTACCGAAGATCGATGGTGAGCTATCTCCAAAGGTGCGAGAGCGACTATTCAAACGTGGTGGTACTGAGTACGTCGTAATAGCACCTGAAGCCAATCAGTCACTACGACAGTGGCCGAAGGAACGTTGGCAGCATGTAGTATCCTGGCTTTTGGAGTCTGGATACAAGGTGGTTGTTGTCGGTCGGGACAAGTTTGAGTATGAGCCAAAGGTTTGGAGGAACAAGTTCGTAAACCTCTGTGGGGTTACCACTGTTTTGGAATTGGCTGCCGTAATCAGGTCAGCCAAACTTGTAGTCGGTGTTGATAGTTCTCCAGGACACTTGGCTATGGGTCATGGTGTACGGTCTGTACTGTTACAGGGTATGACTGCTGGTGCTCCACTATGGCGCTACGATCTGGTCAGAAGTGTCACAAGAAAAAACACAGAGTGCCTCAACTGTTACCAAAAGCATGAGCCCGGCAACTTGTATATCGAAGGCCAGCAGTCAGTGGTTTACGGTTGTAAGCCGAGCACAGATACACCATGTATGCGAGAGATTTCAGTCACTTCTGTTATAGATGCTTTGCGTGAAGAGTTTGGCATGCCTGTCGAACCACCAAGTCTTTCGATCTGTATGATGGTTAAGAACGAAGAAGCAGTCATACAAGATGCGTTGCGTGGTGCTGTCATCGCTGCTGATGAAGTCATACTGCTGGACACTGGATCTACAGACAAGACCAGGGAGATTGCCGAAGCCAATGAGAAAGTGCGGTACATTGAGCACGATGGTGTAGGCTTTGAAAATGGTACGATTTGTGATTTCGCTGCTGTGCGTAATGCAGCATTCGATCACGCCAAGTCCAAATACGTAATGTGGCTAGACGCTGGTGACAGGATAGAGTCCCCAGAGAAGCTGAGAGCTGCAGTCATGGCAGAGACGGCTGATATTCTTCATATGAACACAGTGTTCGGTGACGCTGTCTATTTGCGTGAGCGTGTTGGTCCCAAAGGTTTGGTACACTTTGTTGATCGTGTTCATGAAACCATGGAAATCACAGCTTTGCATAGCGCATCCGCTGGCTGTTCGATTCAGCATGTACCCACAAAGAAGGTAGGTCGTGAAGGGTCTTTGGAAAGAAACATTCGGTTGCTCAAACGTATGATCACGGAGAATCCGAAATCAGCTCGTCGGTTCAGGTGGTTCTACTATGTGGCTAGGGATCTCAAACAGAGTGGAAAGAAAACTGAATCACTACAGTACTTCTACGACTGTAGAGATGGTGATGGCTTCTGGGAAGAGCGAGCGCATTCTTCGGTAGAAATCGGCCGTGCCTACATGGAGATGAAGGATTATCACAACTCCATGATGGCCGGGTTCGAAGCCCTGAAAATCTGTGATGGCTGGCGTGATCCATACTACATCATAGGAGATGCTTACTACTGGCTCGGACGTCCTGATAAAGCGATACCGTGGTTCCAGCACTGCTTGATGCTACCGAAGCCTAATACGGTTTTGTGGCTTTGGGAGGATCTGTATTCTTGGTTGCCGCAGTGTCAGCTGTCGTACTGCTTTGAGAAACTCGGCATTCTTGATAAGGCGCTATTCTGGGCACAGGAAGAGATTCGTGGTGTGCCACAGGATCAGCACAGGAGAGTGATCGAACGCATTCGAGCTATGGAGAAGCGACTATGAGTCTGGCTCGATTTCTCGGCAAGCATAGCGGCAGTACCGCCTGGATCTTTGGCAAAGGCCCGAGCTTGGATGCTTGGCTTGATAGCATAGCAGGCATGACGATCAACTGGCAAGCTTCAGACTCCATTCGCATCGTAGTCAATGAAGCCGCCTTAGTGGTGCCATACCCACACTACTTCTTTGCTCATGATGTCCTGGGCATAGATAGGTCCATGGACCCAAGCAATCATGGGTTCAAGTTTGCTGGTGACAACGCTGTTGATCCTCGCGTTCGCAGAGAGTACCCGGCACGTTGCATCGCAATCCTTCGGGAGAAACAAAAGATCCATGCTTTGCGTCATGGTATCGAAGTAGCCAATGTCTATGGCTACAGAAAGGCTCAACAGGAACGCGCGCTGTTGTCTTTGTCGCCGTTGGAACTTGCGAAAACAGGAGCCTTGTATGCCGAGTCGGCTACGATACAATCGGCTTGTCACTTCGCTAAGCTATCTGGTTGCTCCGATGTGGTACTAGTTGGTGTCGACGGCGGTCGTGGTACGGCCAAAGTTTTCAACAACATGGGAGTGGCCAACGGCCCATGGTATACCAAGAATCGTGGTGACACTCACCGCATCCTCAAAGCTATGGGTATGCCATTCACAGTCTGGGGAGAATAGCATGTCTGGTACTGTTGATATCAAAATCAATGTTGAACACCGTGATGGTGGTATCTATGTCTACCGTAACGGCAATGTCAACGATCCGATCACCGACTTGACAAAGAGCAGCTTCGTTATCGAGTGCTCTATTGATGGTACAGCACAAGCTGCCGCATTCATCGACAGTGCATTCGCCCTGACTGAAGTTGACAAAACCAAGAAACCAGGCTGGTACGATTTGGCGTTCACACCAGGACAGAAGCGTATCTGGTCCGTGGCTGTTTACTACAGACCGGAGAACTTGGCTTGGAAACAGGATTACCGGGTGATGGATCAGTTGGTGGACGATATCGATGTTGAGAACCTCGGGCCTGGAAATCGTGTGGTCCAACTGACATTTGAAGATTCTGAAGATGGTATGCCGATACCTGATGTATGGGTCACTGTGTACAACCAGAGTCTACAGACGAAACTGGCTTACGGTTTCACAACTGCAGATGGACAGTTCACCTGTTGGCTAGATGATGGTAACTACCAAGTCATGGCCAGAAAGCTTGGTCAGTACACTTTCGACTTGCCATTGGCTCTTAGCGTAGTTGGAGCAACGAATGCTACGTATGAAGGTGACAAGTTCAGTCCATCAACACCACCAGCGCCAAACACGGCTATCGTGTGGGGCCACACCCTGACGCAAGACGGCAACCCGGTATCTGTAGAAGTCAAAGCCGAGGCAATAGGAGACCGGCTGTTCCTGCGTAGTCATCCTGAGATAATCAGACGAGCTACTTCTACCTCCTCTGCTGCAAATGATGGTTACTGGGAACTTGCGCTTACGTGGACTTCTGAGTACGCACAGGATGGGGTGAAGTACGCGATCATTATCAACGATGTGAACCTTGGAGCAGTTGAGATCCCAAGTGTAGCCAGTGTTGGTATCCACCAATTGATTGACCAAATACCTTGCATCGGAGTGTAGTATGCTGATTACGTTCAAACAGCTTGTCGAGGGTCTCGTGCGCGGGGAGAAGCTCATAGAAGAAGAGCGCCGCAAGCGCGACAAGCAGAAGGCTTCTCAGAAGAAAGGCCGGAGGGAATCATGACTGAGTACACGGTCAGGGAAGTAATCTGCGAGGCGATTACTGATGGGCTGTCTCCAGAGGTAGCAGCAAACATGTTGTTGGAGCCTTCCAAGTGGAAAGCGAAGCTCTTCGATCCGACCAGGGATTTGGCCACTGTTTACAAGCAGTATCTTCGTGGGGATCTTGGTGTGGGAGTCTTGTCTGATTCTGTGAATCAAGTTCTAGCCGCATCAAACGACATGGCAGATCTGACTGATACCATTGTCAGAACCTATGGGCAGGATGCGACGCCGGGCGAGATACCAGAACGTTCTGAGGTCGGTGATATCGATGTTGAAGATGAGCAAGTAGAGGTTCTCGTACGAGACAGTGACAACGTGTTTGTATCAAAGATTGTCGAGCATGTCTTGAAGAACTGGCCGGTAGACATCATCGAAGACCTGTACGGTGAGACCCTTGTTGAACAGGTACCAGGCATGCCGCCACCAAGGCGTGCTGGAGAGTTAGCTGGACCTAGCTCACGTATGCCACGCGGGTCTATGACCCAGATGACTCGAATGATTCCGCCAGTAGCTGCGCAGCAACCAGCTAAGCCGCAACGTCGTACTAGAGCATTCATGCCTGGTGAGCGAATACGACCTGAGACTCTTGCGGCTTTCGAGCAAGGCAAGATGCTCAACAACATACAGAGCACAGCGCAAGAAATACTCAATGCCAGGAAGCAGATTGCGCAGCTTTATCAGGCACAGCGTTGGTTTGATCTTGCGAACATGTATCAGCCTGGTGGTCCGTTGGAACTGGGTCTTGGTTACCTTGCTGGCGATATCATGGTACTGAAGGATATCGTAGACAGTGCTATACGTAGTGGATACGGTGATCAAGTAATTGGTGGTGTTGAACCAATAGCAGCACCAGTACGTACCGAAGCTTGGGCACCTGCACTGCTCGATCCTGAGATTGGCAGAGAGATCGATTCGCTGTTGAATGTTCTGCATGCTGTGAGTCGTGGCGATGTTACATATGCTCAGTTGCAGCAACAGATCAAACCTTTCGTACAACCAACTTCACTACTCTTTCGTTTGGCTGCCAGGGGTGCGAAGCGTAGTCCTGCAGCAGCACCTTTTGCTGCGGATCAAGCACAGGCACAGAAGTTGGCCAGAAGTGCTGTGACACAAGCGGCCGCTCCTGAACCAGAGGTAGAACAACCAACACAAACTGCCGTGGATGTTCTTCGTAGCTTGGAGTTTGATGAGCCCGGTGGTGAAGAAGAATTACCGGCTCCGCCGGAGGAAGCACCTATGGCGCAGCCACCGGAAGTTGCAGCGCCTGCGGAGGAACCAAATCTGGCTGACATCTTCGGAGATGTGATCCCAAGCACAGAGAGGAAACCAGATTCGGATAGGCTGCAAGGTCTGTTGATGCTTAAGCCAAACCGAGCAGAACAATTTGTGCAGTTCCTTAAGAAGAGCAAACTCCAGCCTGGTATCGTTGTTCGAGAAATCGAAGATGCCTATAAGGCATTGGCCGAGTTGGAAAACTTGGCAGTTGGTGATCCTGTAGCTAACTACCAGAAAAGGTTTCGAAGGAAGATGCCTATTATCGCTAAGGCAATTGGTACACAACTTCGGAAGATGCTTGATGCCGGTGAAGCGATCCAATCTGGGCCATTGATGGCGGCCGGTCTAGCAGCACAGAAGTCTTGACAGTAGACGTGTACAGCGTAGCATTCCTATAGATGTTGGGTGGGTTCTTCGGACGGCTATCAAAGCTATCCCTAGTCCACTCGGGAGCCGGAGGTTAAAGTGACCTCGCCCACCCGCTACCTTCCCAACAACTTTTTCTCAGAAAGTTCTTGACGCTTACTACAAGCCAACAGTATGTTTCTTGTGATGAAACAAGGTGTGGAAACCTTGTTGGAGAAAACCGTGGGCGAGTTCCTGGTACAGCTGATGACTGGTGCAATCGACCTCTCGTCGATCATCGTTGCTTACAACAACGTTGATAGATCGAAAGAGGAAGATTGCGTCATCCTGCTCCATAATTTGGAGCCGGTCATGCTGCGCCACGGAGAAGCCCAATCATTTCGTAAGTGGTATCAGGCGCAGCTAGTGGGCACCGGGAGCATTCCGGCCAGCCCACCCGCTGGCGACCGTGCTGTAAATAGCACGGCTGCATAAGCGGAACCAAGGCTGCCCGGATATCAATCTCATTCTTTCATTCTATATCTAGGCAGCCTCGGAAGACGGTAGGCATCGTCCAACGGTAGGGCACCGCGCTGTGAACGCGGAGACGAGGGGTTCAACTCCCCCTGCTTACCCCAGAGGGTCGGTGGCCAAATGGCTGAAGGCACCGGATTCTTAATCCGGGGATTGTGGGTTCGAGTCCCACCCGGCCTACCAGAAGCAACGCGCTTAGCGCGAGACTCATAATGGGCTGCTAGTGACAACGGGAACACGCCTGTTTTGCACGCAGGAGATCGGGGTTCGATTCCCCGGCGGTCCACCAGCTCTTTGACAACTGAATAATGTCGCAACCTTTCAAACAAGTGCCCCCGTGGTGAAATGAACATCACACTTGGCTTCGGACCAAGAGTTTCGGGTTTGAGCCCTGACGGGGGTACCAGAAGTGAGGGTGGAGATCCCGGACTCAAAACCGGGCGGAGTCCCCGCGAGGGGCAACCCGTAGTTCAATGAGAATACCACCCATGCTGTTGGGCCTGGAAGTCCCGGTTCAACTCCGGGCGTGTGTGACGACACATGTGGTGTAACGCAAGCACGCCAGGCATGCATGCTCAGGTAGGCCAATCTTGGTAGAGCCGCCCGGTTCAGAACCGGGGCGTTGAGAGTTCGAATCTCTCCCTGAGTACCATGTCCAGGTAGGCCAATCTTGGTAGAGCCACCCGGTTGAGGGCCGGGGTGTTATGGGTTCGAATCCCATTCTGGACACCATGGGAGTATCTCATAGTGGCAATTGAGCCTGGCTGTAAACCAGGTGCCTTCGGGCTACGGGGGTTCGAGTCCCTCTGCTCCCACCATATCCTCATCGTCCAATGGATAGGACACCTCCCTGCGAAGGAGGAGATTGAGATTCGAATTCTCATGAGGATACCATGCTCTGTTAGTGAAGCGGCTATCACGCTCGCCTGTCTAGCGAGTATCACGGGTTCGAGTCCCGTACAGAGCGCCATGGGGCCATAGCTAATTGGTCTAGCACTCGGTTGAAGCCCGAGGGTTCCCCGTTCGACTCGGGGTGGTCCCACCATGAATGGCTGAGCACGCTCGGCCCAGTTGAAAAACCTATTGATCCCAGATGATGAAACGGTATCATGTCGCACTGTTAATGCGATCTTCCAGGTTCAAATCCTGGTCTGGGAGCCAACCTTTCTGTGGCGTTGCCACGTCGGAGATACAATGTCTTGCCCCTACTGCGGGCGTGCACTGGATTTCATAGGTTGTTGGGATGGTCCACCAACACACAATATCTACCATTGCTCTGTCTGCGGGTTACTAGCTCATTATCGGATAGTTGAAAATCGCGTGACATTCGTATATCCAGATGGGATGGTAAAGAAGGGGAAGCCGGGGTAGGCCAATCTTGGTAGAGCCATCCGTTTCAAAAACGGAGCAGTGCGGGTTCGAGTCCCGCCCTCGGCACCAAAGCGCAGGTAGGCCAACGGTAGAGCCGGTGGGTTTAAACCCCATGGGATGCTGGTTCGAATCCAGTTCTGCGCACCAAGGAGGCGACGATGGCTCTGATTTTGCCGCGTAGTGTGATGATTCACATACCAAAGACTGGCGGCACCTGGTGTGCAGAAGCCATCAAGAATGCAGGCGTCAAGTACGAAGAGCCACGGTTACCGAACACTACCTTGGTTCAGTCTAGACACTGCAGCATAAATGCTGTTGCCGATCGTGTCGGTTCACGACTCACATTCGGATTCATCAGACATCCACTGTCATGGATCAGGAGTAACTGGCGTTACATCTGCGATCGTGGTGTCTACAAGAAGTGGAAAGATTCAAGTACGCACTGGACATCTCGATGCTGGTCTTTGGACTTCATCACATTTGTGAAGAACGTGATCGCCAAAAGTCCTGGTGCACCGAGCCAAGCAATGTTCTCCAGACTTGGTTTCGTAGCCAACCCGGAGAAGCACATTTGGGAAAAAGGCCCAAACGTAGTGAAGTTCATCGGCCGTACTGAGTATCTATCCGGCGATCTTTGTGAAGCCATGGCCCGAGCGAATGAGCAGTTTGATCTGCGCGCATTGGGTATGACACCGAAAGCTAGGGTGTCCAAAGCAAAGGTCAATAGGGAAGCTACGGCCAAACTACGTAAACAGATTGAGAAGTCCAATCCGCAATTGATGGATATGCTGAACTTGTAGGTGGGGTGGTCTAGTGGTAGGGCGGCTGGTTGCAACCCAGCAGATCAGAGTTCGATTCTCTGCCTCACCTCCATGTGGGTGCGTAGTGGAACGGTATACCACGGCAGTCTGATACACTGCAGCAGGAAGTTCAACTCTTCCCGTACCCACCATCGCCCTATAGTGTAGTGGTATCACGGCTGACTTTGAATCAGCAGATCTGCGTTCGATTCGCAGTAGGGCGACCATTGACCTGTAGCTCAACAGGGAGAGCGTCTGGCTCTGAACCAGAAGGTTAGAGGTTCGATTCCTCTCAGGTCAACCAAGGAAGGTAAACCGGCAAGGTGTCGGCCCTGTTTCGAAAACAGGTGGGACCTTAGGGTCTGCGGATCGAGACCGCTGCCTTCCTCCATTACTACAGCAGAGTCGCAAAGTTTTGTCTCTAGGGAAGCGCAATCGGTAAGGTACCGGCACCGTTTTGAAAGCGGATGGCTCCTATGGGGGTGGGGTTCGAGTCCTCGCGTTTCCGCCGGAAGGGTAGGCCTAATGGTAAGGCAGCCGGTTGCTAACCGGCCGAAGCGAGCGATCGCTGTGGGGGTTCGAGTCCCCTCCCTTCCTCCATGGAGAGTAAACCGATCGGGGATCGGCACCGGTTGGAAGCCGGTTGGGGCCTTCGGGCTTGCGGGTCGGGACCGCTGCTCTCCTTAGTGAACAAGTGGACGGACACTGGTGTATCGGTGAGCACGGGAGTCTTATACACTCCAAGGCCGGGTTCAACTCCCGGGTGTCCTACCAAAGATTCGGGTCGCTGACGCAATGGTAGCGTACCTGGCTTTTAACCAGGGAGTTCAGGGTTCGAGTCCCTGGCGGCCCACCAGAAAGGTGCATCGATGACAGAGACTACTGTAGTCCACTGTAAGGTTTCTGCATACGATGTATACATAGGTCGTCCCTCGATCTGGGGCAATCCTTTTACGATTGGTCGTGATGGGGATCGAGAAGAAGTTGTTGAGAAGTACCGACAATGGGTACTGCAACAACCCCAACTTATGGCAAGACTTCCTGAGTTGCAGGGGAAGCGTCTAGGTTGTTGGTGTACACCGCAACTCTGCCACGGTGAGGTATTGGCGGAGCTTGCTGATGCATTATAGGCTCCGAAGCGTAGATGGCGACGCGCCGCTCTTGTAAGGCGGAGAGTCGGGTTCGAGTCCCGGCGGGGCCTCCACATAACCGTCCGTGGTGTTCAACGGATAGCATACGAGGCCTCCAACCTCGGGGTACGGGTTCGAATCCCGTCGGGCGGTCCAGAAATGAAGGGAGTCCTAAGATGCGAAGGGTGTTGCTGCTCAACCAGAGCGGTGAACCTCTTACGTTCATCCACTGGACGAGGGCACTGAACCTTCTCTTCAAAGGGCGTGCCCAACCACTGGAGTACTTCGAGAACGCAGAGGTTCATTCGGAGAAGTCGTCATTTCAGGTACCGAGTGTGATCGCACTCATGCGGTACATCGTACTGCCACAAAGGGGTCGTCAGGTTTCACTGACCAAGAGAAACCTCATGCTCCGTGACAAGTGCGAGTGCCAATACTGCGGTCACCACCTCAGGGCTGACACTGCTACAGTAGACCATGTGCTTCCGGTCTCTCGTGGCGGCAAGAATGTTTGGAAGAACACCGTTCTTTCATGCAAGCCTTGCAACAACAAGAAGGACAACAAGACCCCAGCTGAAGCAGGTATGGGTCTTCGATCGAAGCCGTGGACACCATCTAGGGTGTTGCTGCTTCAGCAGGTAGCTGTCCAGGAATCGATAGATGCTTGGAAGCCATACCTGAAGTTGTCTTGATTTCCTAGCCGGGTATAGCATAGTGGTAATGCGCCTGCTTGCCGAGCAGGATACGCGGGTTCGATTCTCGCTACCCGGTCCAGTTCTTCCGCCCGTAGTACCTCTCATCGGCGCACTTCGGGACCAGGCCGATGGGAGGTCGGCCTCTGCATGGCAAGCCACGGGGGTCCCCGGAACATAGGCGCGTAGCTCAAACGGATGAGCGCCGGTCCTACAAACCGGAGAAATGTGGGTTCGAGTCCCACCGTGCCTACCAGCAATGAAAGGAGTGGGGCTGATTTGGTATCGACGTGTAGGTAGATGATTGATGCTGCGTGTCGCGGACTCGTTGGCCGCGTTACCAAACGAGAACAAATTTACGTGCCAAGAGTGAAATCACTCTCGCGGATCTGGAGGCCCTTTGGGCCAAGACTGAAGCTCCGGCTGAGGTCGCTCCTGTCCGCCTCGCTGCCTAGCCAGCAGTAGAGTAACCCCGCTTCAGTAACGCCCGATACTGGAGAAGGCCAAAGGGCTGACTGGCAAAAGCGCCTGACTTGATGGAAAGACATCGGTCCTCGCTCGCCATTGGTATGAGCAGGGTGCCGTCCCCGGACCCGAGGAGAGTATCGGGCGCGATGGCTACACACGTAGACGCTCAGTTGGACGCTTATGCGGACGCGGGTTCGATTCCCGCCAGCTCCACCACCTGTTTTGTCCCTCTAGTTCAACGGAAGAACACTTGGATGACAGCCAAGAGACTGTGGTTCGACTCCACGGTGGGACACCATCCGAGCTTGGGTCAATGGCCGACCACCTGGTTTGGGGCCAGGTCCATGGGGGTTCGATTCCCTCAGCTCGGACCATCTACTATGCGGGGTCTTGGTGACGACAGAAGGAGTGCAGGTAACTCCAACGAGCTAGCCACCAACCTGCAGCCCCGCGCCATACCTTTGATCAGATGGGTGCCGCACGGCGGTCCTGATCGCGCGTGCAGCCAGGCTTGATCGACCTGGTGGAGGGAGAACCCTCAGGCACCTGCCAATGGGCGTGCCAGGAGACAACCTGGATAAACCGCGCCCACCACGCCTGCGTAGTACAGTGGCAGTACGTATCCTTGGTACGGATGAGACCCGAGTTCGATTCTCGGCGTAGGCTCCATGGCTCTGTAGTATAGTGGCAGTACGCCTGTTTCGTAATCAGGAGACGCCAGTTCGATTCTGGCCAGGGCCTCCAAAATCTAGCTTTCAGGGTAAACCGGCTGACCCCGGGTGTTCCTGGAAAAAGGCGGGTACAATGGTTCTACTTGGGTCTTCCACCGCTCAGATTGGCCAGCAAGACGGTCTAGTCAACTGTTATTTGCTGGCCAATCTGTTGACCCTCGACAGCGTGTGGGCCAGCTTGGTAGGTCGCTCGGTTCGGGGCCGAGAGAACGGCGGTTCGAATCCGCCCACGCTGACCACTTCCCATCGTCTAGCGACAAGGATACTTGGTTCTCAGCCAAGAGACCGGGGTTTGAGTCCCCGTGGGAAGACCATATTATTGACTGGCCGGGCTACGCGAGCCCTTCATTCGGCACGAGCGCGCTGAGGCCGGACCATTGCCTCGCTCGTCTATCGGTTAGGATACCTGCCTTTCAAGCAGGAGAGGGTGGGTTCGATTCCCCCGCGAGGCACCATGCTCCCATCGTCCAAAGGATAGGACATCTCTTTCCTAAAGAGAAAATCGGGGTTCGAATCCTCGTGGGAGTACCATGATTCTCTTATTGACTTATTCATGCCCCCATGGTGAAATGGATCATCACGTTCGGCTTCTAACCGAGAGTTGTGGGTTCGAGTCCTACTGGGGGTACCATGGGAGGTAACGATGCCAAAGGGTAAGTACCTATACCAGTGTGATCACTGCAAGCGGTATCTACTTGAAGGTATCGAGGTTGGTTTGCGTGTCTTTTGTAACGAGAGGTGCAGACGGGAGCATAGTTCAGCGGCCAGAATTCTTGGCTCCAAACCAAGAGACGGGGGTTCGAGTCCTCCTGCTTCCGCCAATTTTCCAGACGAACTATTTGAACGACTTGCAATCAATTACCTTGTCGAAGATCTCGGGGCGTCGATTACTGATCCAGACTTCCCCTGTTGGCTCGAACGCTGTACCAAGCTCTTTGAGCGATACAAGCCCCTTCAGGAGAGGTGTGCTCGACCACTGGGTACGCAGTGGGGTGAGGACAACCCTGAGGTCATCGATGAATGCTTAGACCTGCTTGAAAGAAAAATAGCAGGAGCCGAGGCTGTACTCCTTGACAACCCAACACGCGCTGATGATACTCAGGCATAGCGTAGTGGGGGATAATTCGGGGATTCGGCCATCACCGGTTGAGTCCCCGTTTCTTTGGTTGCGACGTTATTCCCAGGAGCCGACATGGTCCAACGGTAGGGCGCTGCTCTCATAAGGCAGAGATCGCGGTTCAACTCCGCGTGTCGGTACCATACGCGGAGGGCAGGTCGGTTCATCTGACCATGGCTCATAACCATGGGCAACTAGGGTTCGACTCCCTAGCTCCGCTCCCAAGTGTCTTTCCGGCTCACGCCGGTCTCCCAGGCCCTGACGGCCCCAACCAACTACCGTCAGGGCCTTTTTCTTGGTTGGCGATCCCGGTCTCATACGTATATTAAATCAGGTGGAGGACCACTGTGGGCGACAATACGGTTCTATTGGAATGGGGTTACCGCGATCTGTTTGATCAGATCGATTGGGACTTCATCCACATGCGGCAGCACTACGATGCCATACAGCAGCTTGGCGTCACCTACGAAGGTATGCCAGCCACCGATGTAGTCGAATTCTCAACTCCATCAGAATCCAGGCCTGGGCTACGCCACCATGTACTGATTCAACTGGCTGATCTAGAAGAACAACTGCAGAATCCAGAGAACACCAATATCGGTGATGCTGTGCGTCAGGCTATGAGTGGTGACTTACTGGTGCACTGTGATTGCGAAGCATTTCTCTACTACTACCAGTGGGGACTGCTCAGTCAAGGTGCTGCTCTTATGCCTACGGCGCAGGGAAATCCAAAGACCAAGTATGACGGTGGTGATGTACGAGCACACCCACCGAACAAGACGAACCCCAAGCGACAAGGTTCCGTCTGTAAGCATGTAGCAAACGTATTGAAGGTGTTCCCATTCTGGTGGAACACAATCGCTGGCGAGCTTCAGAGGGCAGGTTACGACGTGGCACCATCGACGGTCGAGGTGCCTGTTGAACCACAGCAACCCACTGCGGCTCCGCAAGGTACCCAGCCGCAGCCGGGCGGCCCCGTTTGGGGACCACAGCGACAAACCCCAGCTAGTCGGAGTCAGGTTGCTTTCCCAACGTTCCCAATGACTCCAACCCAGCAGACAGCCACCGGCCTGACTCAGCAGCAGCTGATAGGTGGCGAACCACAACCAGAACAACCCCGGCAGCGTAGGACTCCGAAGAAGGCAAAGAAGAAAGCCCCTAAGCGACGAGCACAGGGACGTACTACTAAGCCTGCAGGTGAGAGCTTCGAGTCCATGGTTAACGAGCTGCTGGGAATCACTGGATGAGCACACCACACAGGCTGATCAAGATCCTAGGCATTCAAAGGTCCGGCACTAACTACCTCCGCCAGCTGCTCAAGAAGAATTTGCCGCCAGGAGTGCTGGTTCTTGGACCGAGTGCACTGGGCAATAAGCACGACACCTATTCTATCGAAGAGATGCTGGAATGGTTACAGCGACACCGTAGAGGCTACCTGCACGACCATTTCGACAAAGTTCGTATCGTGGTGACAGTACGTAGCCCCATGTCTTGGACAATTGGGCACCTACGGCATATAGCCCAGAACTTGGTACTCAAGCGGAGATCCGTTTTCAAAGCTGGTGCTCCAAAGGATCATGCGGTATTGATTCAATCATCATTGAATCCAAGATACCAATCCTGGCGTAAACTATGCGAGAACTACCCAGACAGGGTGGTATTTCAACGGTTCGAAGACCTGTTGGCAGACCCGAAAGCAGCCCTCACGAGACTGGCCGAACGATTTGGTATAGCAGATCTGTTCAAGCCTGAACATGTTCTTGAGATAGAAAAGGAAGTCTGCTCTAACGGTAAGCTCAGTAGCAAGGACTATGACCGCAGGGATTACTACACGAAGCGTAGGTACCTAGACGAACTGAAGCCGGGAATCAAGCGTGCCATTATTGAGCACACTGATTGGGAGACGGCTGGGTTCTTTGGGTACAAGCCGGAGGAATAATGGGTCGCCACACCAAGCTGTGCATTTGCATCAGATGCCACAAGTACCCGGAGTTCGTACTAGACGAAGTAGATAGTGTATTCCACTACTCCACGACGGCCCCACATGTGATGTTGGCCATTGATCGGGATATCAACAACGATTCTGCTGCTCAAGACGCCGTCGCATCTTTGGTGAAGAAACACTATCCACAGGTGCATGTGTATAAGGCCACACAAACCTGGGGTTGGGGCGCGGGCATGTATGGCTTGTTGTGTGAGGCCATTGATGACGCACAGAAACACTTGAGTTTCGATCATTTCCTCTCACTTGATTACGACGCCTTGTTCATAGGTGAGGGTGCCGATGCTGATCTCATCCGAGACGCAGAGGAGGAGAACGTAGGACTCGTAGGCACAGTGACTCCGATCGGTAAGACCTGGGGTCAAATCTTTACGCGCAAGTGGAATGAGATCCTGTCGATGACAGATGGCAAGCGGCCAGCGGCAGAGAACTGGGCCAAGCGGTGTGTCTACGGAGCAGTCATGTGTCTGTCTGCCAAAGCACTGAAAACGCTTAGAGAGATCGGTTATTTCGAGGCTCCTTTCCGTGATACCAGAAAGACATTGCGTATTAGCGATGATCCTTGGTTGACATTCCTAGTTCTTACTGCTGGGTTGAAAGTCAAGGATAACAAACCGTACTGCTACAACGTGTGGAAGCATCCTGAGGACTACAGGCTGAAAGTACACCGCAACCCAGGTTTGAAGCTGTGGCATCCAGCTAAGATGGGTCCTGGTGGTCGTCCAACTAACCACGATGCTGAAACTCTTTGTAGGAACTTCTTCAGAAGGCGTAGGAACAAGAGGTCTCTGTCACTATGACCATTCTGATACCAGCACTCAATGCATCTCGATTCGTCAAAAGAGTCCTGATGTCTGTTTTCAATCAGACCCGTGATGACTGGGATGTCCAGTTACTCATTGATTCAGCTACGACAGACAACACGTACCAGAAGGCCCAACAGATACGGACTAAATCAAAACGATGGCGGAACATTCATATCAATGTCAGCCAGGAGCCTGGGTTACCTAATGTGTACAAGGAACTCATCGATCGAGCTGAGCCCAGAGATGATGTTTGCGGTTTCTTGGATGTAGACGATCACATTGTCCCTGCGGCTGTAGAAAAGTTGCTTGGGTACTATGAATCTCACTTTGAATGCGGGCACGTTTGGTCTCAGTTCTGCTTACACCCATCTGGTGGTAAAGGTTGGTCTCGAAGATTGCCACCAAGTACCACTCAACGTGAAGCTTTCGTGAAGGGTTGGTGGGGAGCACAGCATTGGCGTACTTTCAGAAAGAGCACCTACAGTAAGTCCCGATGGCAACTCCAACTCGATATTCCGTATGCTACTGATTACAACCTAGCTTTGGTTCTTGCAGCTACCAATTGCAAGTGTGGTTTCATTGATAAGCCCCTCTATGTTTACCACAGAACACCTGGTGGCATCACACAGTCAAAGCAGAAGAAACAACGACAGTGTTTTCAAGAGATGCTTCGTCGTTTTCAGAAGTGGGTCCGGGAAGGGACACCATGCGAATCCTCATTGGACAAATCTACGGCCTAGGCAACGCCATCCTGACAACACCGCTGATCAAAGCGTTGGCAAGTTTGGGTGACAAAGGCGCAAAGGTACACGAAGTACATGTTGTCAGTGATCCGAAACGGAAAGCTGCTAACGAAGTATTCAAAGGATGCCCAGGAGTTCACCGGATCTGGAATATGGGTGATGTTGCTGGCATACAGAAGTACCACTTCGATGTGATCATTATGTGCTGTGACTACAAACCATTGGTCGATCGTTTTCGCATACCCAGGGTGGAGTGGGCATACCTACGTCGGAATGGTAAGGATGATCGTGCTGCTTGGTTCCAGAAGTGGCCAATACACGAGATGGAGATGTCATTCAATGTAGCCAAGACATTTGGCTACAAGGGCGATATGCCTACACCCTACGTGCCTATGAATGAAAAGCTTGGTATTGATTGCCCCGGGTTGAAGCTTGCTCTTGGTATCGGCTACTACAAGGGAGATGCCTGGAGTAAGGCGAAGCACTGGGGCAACGATAGATTTGCAGCGATCGCCAAGAAGTTTCGCATGCTAGGAGGTACCACGTTCATCCTGGGTGACAAGAAAGATCAGGAAGTCGACGGGCATGTGATCCAAAAGTTGGCTGGTCGTTCGGTAGTATCTCTATGTGGTAAGCTTGGCCTCCGCGCCACGTTTGGTGCGCTCCATTCGTGTGATATCTACGTTGGTAATGACACTGGGCTGAGCCACGCTGCAGCTGCTATGGGTAAGCCAACGTTGTCAGTTTTCAAGCCTTGGGCCAGCAGCTTCGTAAAGAATCGTCCATATGGCCCACGTGGCACCTACGCCTGTGAATGGCCTGGGCAAAACGTAACTGAAGCTGTTTGGCAATGGATACTCTACGAGCTTCAGCAGAGCGATAAGACAAAGGCCAAGAAGGTGAAAAAATGCGCTACGTAATTGGTACTGGTTGGTGGTGTTCAAAGAAAGAGGGCACTGAGGGTAAAGAATTCGGCCTGAAAAAGGTCGGACATCCAGCAATACGTAGCCAACAATTCTTCCACGTATGGCAGTACTTCCTGAGGCGCTACACAAAACCAGTAAAGGTAGTGGTTGTGGATTCTGCATCTCCGTTACCACCACCAGTAACCATGCCGAATCCTGGATTCGAGTACATCTCGTTGGATCGGAACTACCACGCAGTAAAGAACACATTGTTCAACGGTTGGATTCGCGGATTCATGACAGGAGCTTGGTACGCATGGAACTGCGACTCTGATTTCATCTACGTAGAACAGGACTGCCTGGTCGTTGGTCGCGGCTGGGTAGAGGCTCTCTACGAAGCATCAGGTAAGCGTAAGCCGCTGTATGGTTCGAAGTTTCGTAACCCAATACAGCAGAGTCTTGTTTTCGTTCCGCATGCGATGATACCGAGATTCTTGTACATCATGGCGCAAATCAGGAAGGCGATGACCTGTGAAACCAGGTTTCATGAGATCTCCAAGGTGAAGAATGGTATCGGCTACGGAATTCTTCCTTTTGGTGTTGGCCGGGTACGACCAATCGATTGGAAGTCCAAGCATTTGTACGTTCAGCACTGGACAGATGCTGAGCTACGCCAACTCGGTAAGCGGGAGGGCGTCAATGGGATGATTACCAAACTACTCAATGGGACCTTGAACCTGTAGAGATCGGAGCGTTACTGTGCAGCGACTAATCAAACGAGTGGTGCAGATTCAGACTTCTACCATGTGCACGGCTCGATGCCGAATTTGTCCGTATCGTACCTCAATGTTGGCCAAGCAAAACGCAGTCATGTCAGATGCGGTTTTCAAGACCATATTTCGACGCTTGGGAGAAGCCTGCGTTGAAATACCAAAGCTGCCGTTGTACATGCAGAACGAACCTCTCACAGACCCGAAGTATCTCGATAGGTTGGATTTTGCGTTGAGTCATGTCGGTCGTGGTACTGTGGAAGTGTCTACAAATACATCACTCCTGACTCGTGAGATCTCTAGGAAGTTGGTACAGCTAGCCAAGAATCGAAAGCTTACCATGATTCTTTCCTTCCAAGGAACTGATAAGAAATCCTTCGAAGAGATGACCGGCTTGTCTTACCACAAGTGCCTCAAGAACGTGCGAGCATTCTTGGAGGAGTCGCAGGCAGGTGGGCCAAGAGTTGTTATCCACTCGTACGGTAATGAGAAGGAGGTACTTCGCTATTGGTCTGAGAAGTGCGCAATCTGGAAGCTAGTACGATACCCGAAGATCAAGACAATCTCGTACACAAACAGAGCCGGGAATCTTTCTGGCAAGTATGCGTACAAGGTTCAGAAACCGAAGCTTGAGAAGTGCATCCGCCATTGGGGCTGGTTGCACTTCAATTGGAAAGGTGATCTGATCATCTGTTGCAACGACTATGAGAACGAAGTCGTATTCGGTAACATCATGGAACACAGCCTTCCTGCCCTTGTAGAACGAATAGATCCAGAGCTGCTACGACTTTCCAAGGACAATCCCAACTTCATTTGTAGGCGTTGTGACGCCCGTTGTATTGGACAGTAAAATGGCTAAGGTAGGAGACTTCGAGAACAAACATCGTGGTGAGAGAATAGTCATAGCAGGCAATGGGCACAGTTTGCTGAAGATGGATCTGAAGAAGATCAACTGCCCTACGTTTGGTGTGAACAGGATCTACCTGCATCGTAGTTGGCAACCCACATACTACTGTACTGAGTCCAAGAAGTTCTGTGAGAAGAACTGGGAGCATATACTCAGGTACGAAGGCCCACGTTTCAAATTCGTGGCCAACAGGTGTAGTCAGTATCTAACCACACCGAAGTTGGGTGGTTGGCAACGACGGTGTGGCAAGAGGCTTGTGTGGGTCAATATGCCGAAGCGGCCGGTACCAGTCAATTTCTCCACATGTTGCCATCAGGTTGTGTGCCACGGTATGAACGTGGTGTACATGGCTATGCAGCTAGCTTTCTATATGGGAGCCCAAGAGGTTGTTCTCATCGGTGTAGACTTTGACTACCCGGATGGTCAGGTTGCTGCGAAGCACTTCTACGGTAGCCAGCTACAACCTGGTGAGGTACTGGACACTTCCCACAAGGCGATCACTATCGAGCACTACAAGTATGCACACACTCTTTTCAACTCTGGATCAAAGCCTCGTATAGTGAACGCGACGCCGGGCAGCAAGCTGAAAGTTTTCCCACTAGTGAAGTTCGAGGACCTTTTCTAGGAGAACCCATGGACGTTCCACTTCGATTGTACCCGAGAAAGTTCCACCTAGATCGCAGCACAGTACTGCGGCATATCAAACGTTATCTTTCCTGTGTAGGCATTCTGCCAGATGTGCCACAACAGCAACAAGCCACCTGGCTTGATTTTGGCTGCGGCTCTGGTTACGGCACTTGCTTGCTTTCCAACTTTGCCCAAACCGTGCACGGGTACGACAGTGATTCAAAAGCTATAGATTACGCCCAAGCCAATGCCAATCTACCTGGTGTCAGGTACTTGAGAAAGCTGTGCTCCGGTGGTTGTAAGTATGACACCATCTTCATGATTGAGGTGGCAGAGCACATGCAGACTCCTGAGCTACGAAACCTCCTGATGGACTTGGCCAACTACTACCTGGCTCCCCATGGTTACATAGTGGTCACAACACCAATTGTTGATGAAACTGGCCCATCAAAGACAAACCCACACCATGTGTGTGAGTACTCATTGGATTACTTCACCAATATCATCAAGGATCTTGGTTTCACGATCTGCGGTCACACTGAAACTGTGCCCTGCACAGCCAACCCAACAATGCAACAAGGCTTCTTCGCGCTGCGTAGAGAGTTGTAATGCCATGCCAAAGATCAGATATCTGATTCCTGCACGAGCTGGTTCTGAGCGGTTCCCAGGTAAAAACCGTGTACTACTACCGTATCTTTGGAAAGCACTTCCAAAGGTCGTGCAGTGCACCACGATTATCAGTACTGACGATCCTGCTCTTCTCCAAGAAGCTCCTAGTATTTCGATGAAGTTGCAGCGGCCAAGTGCTCTTGCTACTGCCGGTGCGAGTATGAAGGACGTTATAGCGCACGCTGCTGAGTGGGCACATTTGGATGCGTGTGATCGTATCGTCACCTTGTACCCAACTTACATAGATCGCACTTGGTCCGAGATCAAAAGGATTCAGGCTTGGGCACTTGAGCACGACTACCCAAATGTACTCTGCTCTGAGCCACTCAATGGTATCTCGGTCTACAAGTGCTTCCACCAAAAGTCTGGTTGTTTCGGTACCCCGGTCATCCAGCATGATCTCTACCGTGGTCAAGATTATCCGGTATGCTTTGAAGCTTCGTGTTTCGTTGTTGTTACTCGTGTTGATCAAATTGAAAAACTGAACAACCTGCTTTGGTCCGAGGAGACGGCTTTCTACCAGCTTGACCGTCGCAGGCCGGATATAGACACGCTAGGAGACTTCAGGAGGTGGGCGGAGTGCGAATAGCCATTATCAACATGCCATGTCGTACTGATGCTGCACCCAACATAGTTCCGCTTGGGATCTACTACCTGGGTAACGCTATTCGTAAGCAGCTGTCTACGCACCAAGTTGAAATTGAGTACGTAGATCTCAACTTGGTGCGGCCGATTACAGCGAGTGCGATTCGACGAAACTTGGGCTCAGTCCTTGATGCGGATCTCTTCCTATTGTCCGGCCTGATTACAACACTGCAATGGCAAGCTTACGTAACCAGACTCATCAAACAGTGGAACAAAAAGGCTCGTGTTGTAACAGGTGGCGGCCTGGCAACAAATCTCGGGCCAGAATTGGCTGATTGGATCAACGTCGATGCAGTAGCAGTTGGTGAGGGTGAGAATACCATCGGCCAAATACTGGAAGACTTCACTGCTAATAGGTTGAAAGTACTTTACGGGGATGGGCCAGTTCGTGCGCTCGATGATTGGACTATGAACTGGTCAGATGTGGTAGGTATAGAACAGTACGCCAAGACTCCTATTTGGGGTAAAGACGCCGGGAATTCATCATATAGCGCGACTGACCAGACGAGAAGTCTGAACATGATTACTTCACGTGGTTGTCCTATGGAGTGCGGTTTCTGTAGTCGTGAAGCCACAGGTGGTCGTATCTACCGAACCCGATCTGCTGCAGCAGTCTTGGAAGAAGTCAACTTGTTAGTTGATCAGTACCAAGTTGGATTCATTGGATTCATGGATGACAACATGTGTGCTAAGAAGGATCGCATGTATGAAATCTGTGATGGCCTAATACCACTGGCGGAGCGAGGTCTCAGGTGGGGCTGTCATGCACGTTTCGACATGTACCAAGAACTTCCTGAATTCATGGCGCGCGCTGGTTGTCGACATATTGGTTTTGGTGCTGAAAGCGCGAGTGAGAAGATCTTGAAAGCCATGAAAAAGAAGCAATCTCCTCAGCGTATGCGTGAGATGATTGAACGATGTCGACAAGCCGGTATCCACCCGAACTGCACATGGATCATGGGCTGGCCGGGTGAAGACTTTGACGACCTTCTAGAGACTGTTCGATTCATCCTGGATGTAGCACCAGAGAACAAGAACATGTTCGTTGCTACAGCTTACCCAGGTACTGATTTGTGGCTACAGGTTGAAGATCAGATACTTGCTCACTATAGGGACAAGAGATCATACGTGGAAGCTTTGGGTGACGCGACACTACCACTGATGAACTACTCTGCGATGAGTAACAGTGTTTTCAAATGCGCTCATCGTTTCATTCAGGCTGGGCAGTTAGGGAGGCTACTGTGAAGTTCTGTTTCGACATTGACGGAGTTCTTGCTACGAAAGTAGATGACTTGGACTACACGAAAGCCAAGCCAATCCAGAAGAACATAGATCTGCTGAATCACTTGGCTGCCATAGGCCACACAATCATTTTGTATACAGCCCGTGGTTCCGAAACTGGGATTGACTGGCACGAGAAGACAGCCGAACAGATGCGCAGCTTTGGTGTGCAATACCAACGGTTGGTAACAGGCAAGCCAGCTGCTGACTACTACATAGATGATCGGATGATGTCTCTCGCTGATATTGACACCCTGGCAGAAGCGATTGGAAGGCTACGATATGTTGCGAAACAGCGAACAGAAGGTTCGTAATGATGCGATCACTCTAGGACTATCTGGCCGGTATCGAGAGTACGAGTACTACGAAGGTACTTTCACAGACAAGTTTGCTAGATCTGTGTCAGGTCGTGTGGTTGTCGATTGTGGTATGTGCTACGGCTACTACACAGCAATCGCACTATGGGCCGGTTGTCAGTCTGTGTTTGGCTTCGAGGCAGATTCCGATCGTCATGGAAGCCACCTGCGTGAGGTCTTTGGGGAGAAGAAGAACGTTACCATGCGTTTTTGCGCCGTTGGCGACACAGTAGGACCTATTGAGTTGGTGGCCCAGCCAGACAGTTTGAGATCTTGGTGTGCCACTGAAGCGATCTCAGTTCAACGTGGTGGCAAGAAAACAACTCGTGTGAAGGTTCAGTGTGATACCATCGATAACGCTGTTGAAGGACCAGTTGGCGTAATCAAGTGCGACACTGAAGGTGGCGAAGCTACGATCTTTCACGGTGCTCAGCGAGTCCTACGGGAGTACCACCCTGTGATCTTCTTGGAACTTCATAAGATAGGAAGAGCTGCTAAGGCTGAACTGCAGAAGCTCTTCAGGCGCTTTGACTACCCAGCCGAATTCATGAAGTCCAACACCAACAGACATGTACTGGAGGCCCGAGCATGACTCTCGTAGTTGCTGAGATTGGCATCAACCATAACGGTGACATGGATATTGTGAGGAAGCTGATCACTATAGCAGCACAGTTTGGTTGTGACTATGTGAAGTTTCAAAAGAGGACTCCAGAGTTGTGCGTGCCACCAGCTATGCGAGATAAGCCCAAAGCTACACCGTGGGGCGATATGACGTACATGGAGTACAAGCATCGAATCGAGCTGTCAGCAGAGGACTACGAACAGATCGACAACTGGTGTGGGTTTCACAATATCGGTTGGTACGCCAGTGCTTGGGACATTCCGGCAGCTAGCTTCCTACAAGAGATGGGCTGTTCCTGGGTGAAGATTCCATCAGCCAAGATAACGGACCTGGAACTACTCGACTATTGTCGTAACGTATTCAACCATGTTGTTATCTCAACCGGTATGAGCACTGAGCAAGAAATTGATGCCGCTGTACGAGTGTCCTCGCCGGAGTACCTACTGCATACACATTCTGCTTATCCAGCGCCGATTGAGGAACTCGATCTGAACTACATGTTGCATCTGAAAGAGAAGTATCCAGACAGTCTAGTGGGCTACAGCGGTCACGAGTATGGCTTGGTACCAAGTTTCGCCGCAGTAGCTCTTGGTGCTCAGATGATTGAGCGGCACATTACACTCGATCGGAACATGTGGGGTAGTGATCAGACCGCGTCGATTGAACCAGTTGGTCTATACAAACTCGTGCGTGGTATCCGTGCTGTTGAGCAGTGTCTTGATCGACCAAAAGCTTTGAAATCTTGTGAACGAATTCTATGGGACACTGAGAAGCCGAAGAGAAAGTCTCTCAGGGGTTGACATTCAGGGTCCAGAGTTGTTGAATGTCACGAAACAAGTGGGGACGGCCTTTGAGACAACGCATAGAGACAAAAGCTGGTACTGCATTACTGCAAGCCCTGGGATCTGCGATCGCTGAAGCCAGAGAAGATGTTGGAATCACGCAGACAGAGTTGGCCAGACGCGCCAGGGTTTCTAGGTTTCAAATGTGCAAGCATGAAGCCGGAACCGCAGAGATGCCGATTACTAGGTTGTTTGAGATCTGCTCGGCCCTCAAGGTCGAGCCGAGTTCGTTCTTAAGGGCGGTTGCTAAGGATGTGAATGGTGGTTGAAGTCCGCCGGACCACAACAGACTTTGGTTCTCCTCCTGATACAGGACCACAACAGACTGTGGTTAGGACCTATGTTGGACCAAAGTTGATTGTGGTCGCAGGTGGTGGTATAACCACAACAGACTGTGGTTGGCAGGTAGGTCTGACCACAAGATAGTGTGGACGAAATTCAGGGTCTGACCACAACAGACTGTGGTCGTGACCTACCTTGACCACAACATATTTGGTTTTTCGGGATTCCTATTTCGTTTGGGTAAAGCGCCTATAGCTATAATAGGTATGTCAAGGTTATGGATACAAGTTGAGAACCTTTCTTTCTTTCTTGTCTCTAAGGAGAGAATTAAAAGAAGGATCTCAACAACAAACAAGAACTGACAACAGTTGGAGAACGCTATGCCGATCAAGTTTCGAGAAGCACTGAGCGGACTGATGTTGGACCGCCTGACACTGATCCCATGGCATCACACGAACTCTGGTATAGATGTACAACGTGAACATGTGTGGAGGTTTGAGACCCTGTTTGAATTACTTCGAGAACAGAAACCAATGTCTCCATGCCTCTGTGCATACGACACCCTGGGATTCTTCACCTACCTGCTGACACAGTTCTCAGAGAACGTGACATACCACTCCACTGTAGATAGGTATGACTTTGCCAGGCCGCCAAAGGTGAAGTGGGTAACAGATATTGTGCACATGCCTCCAAAACACCCTGCCTTTGATCAGAAATTCAAAGTCATCGTCGTACCGACGTTCTTTCATGACGCAACGCCTGACAAGTGTGAGACGCTTTTGCCCTACCTGAGAAGGATGTGTACCGGAAGGATTGTGTTTTCGTATGCAGTGAATCTTCCTAAAGATGCCTGGTACGGCAACGATCGTTTGGAGGCAGCAGGCTTCAAAGTACTGTCTGAAGTTTGTGAACCAGGAGCCCTGCGAACTTCTACAAAGGATTATTTCGTTGTGAAGTCAATGGAGGTTGTGAAGTGAAGACCATAGGTGTTGCCATTCTGGCTTACGAAGGTTTCTCAGATCTGCTGCGGTGTATCCGTTCGATCAAGTACAACACCAAGCTCCCGATCCAACCAATCGTCTTCGACAACTCCGAGAAGACCACAATGATCAGGGACTACATACAAGAGGCGCATGATGATGTCATATACATCAACGTTGGCAAAAACGTCGGCTGCTCTGCCAGCAGAAACATGATGCTGTCCCACCTGCTTGAACGAGTACCAGATGCTGAATTCCTTTGCATACTGGATCAGGATGTTGAATGCAGGCCGGGTTGGCTTACGGCAATGGTCAACGTTGCAAGTATGCATGAAAATGCTGGCATAGTTGCGTGGCCTTTGGCGAACAGGTACCGGCCGGTCACCACTACCGGCATGGTTTCAGAGGTAGCTTCAGTCTGCAACTTGCATCGAGTTGAACCGCTGCTACAGATTCAAGAGCGGTGGGGTGGTCCGTGGGAAGAACGTATGTTCATGCACAAGTTTGATTCTCTGATTTGTCAGCGACAGAATCAGCTTGGTTGGCGAACGTACTTGGTTCTCGAAATGTACAAACCAAACGTACCCTGGTGTGACCAGCCAGGTTTGATCGTACACCACCACCCACACAAGGGCGTTCGTAGAAATCCGAAGTGGAAAGACATCTTCAATCGATCGAAGAAAATCTATGCGGATTTGCAGTCCCGCGAAGGTTGGTGTGAGTGGACACCTCCTGGCCCATTCATCAAGTACAACGGCGGTCGCGGCCGCTGAATTCCTGACTCTCATCCTACATACGGGTTTGTTGAATGTCACGAAACAAGCCCGGCCCGGCGACTCCCGTATATATTTGTGGACTAGGGAGGTTATCGCCGGGACTACTGATGGAACCAATTTTTCGTTCCTCCAGAGAAGCAGTTGGCTACCTCATCGAGCAATCGATCCCAGGTGACTTTGTGCGTGTCGCGGCGCAGGGCAGCGCGGTACCGATCTTTGGCCGCGTGCTGGCTCCCGAGGACCCAGCCCTTGCACAGATGCGACCCAATCCAGGCCGCGCCTATGTTCAGGTTCAGACCGGTGACGTTCAGGAATTTGATCCAGCCGATTTGGAGAAGGTTGGCGCTATGCAGATACCTTCTGAGATCATGGCGGCGCTCGCTAGCAAAGAAGACAGAGATCTCGCGCAAGAAGTGCTTGATAGCATCAATCCAGACCTGGCAGAGGAGTTTGGCCTCGCTGGGTCTCTTGGTGGTGGACGTGGCCCCCGAGCAGGGACTCGTGATCCGTTGGCCGATCCTATGAAATCGGCTGCTTCACGGCAGGCACAGCGTATGCCGGACACGCGCCTGAAGAAATCGCGGGCCATGAAAAAGAACTGGCGAAGGGCCAAGGGACGCTCCGGTCGCCCACAGCTTGGTAACGAGCCTGTAGCTGTACGCCAGAATCCTCTACAGAACACATTTGAGTCACTCATCGAGCAGGAACTCGATCGTCTTGCTGGGCCAATGGAGTCGCCAGCCGATAACGCAGTGGCTGCTGGCGGTGGTGGTGAGGCTTTTGCAGAGCAGCCAGCTACCTATACGGATACCAACGCGGTTGATCCTCGGGTTGCCTACAACATGACCATGCGAGTATTCGAGGCGACCAATGACATCATGAAGACTTTGGCACTCTCTAAGGGAATGCCGTACTACATGTGGCTTCAGGATGATCCTGAGGAAGGTACGATTCGACTCAAAGTCAATGGTACTTGCCCGAAAGAGATCGTAGAGAAATTCGTTCGCAATTTGGAAGACATCGAACTCGTGCTGTTGGAGAAGCCTGAGGGCGATGAGAGTCAACGGGACATGATCGGGAACTGGGTCTTTGAGACCAAGCTTCCTGGATTCCCCGACGAGTACGAGGAACCTGACTATCAGCCTGAGGCCGCCCAGCTAGGAAGCCAGGGCGAGTTCCCCGGCGAGGTCGTGCTTCCCGAGGCACCTGTCGGGTCAACGATGGGAGTGTAAGCATGCTGCGACGAGCGAGTATTACTGCGTTCGTGAAGGATGCAACTGGTGTTGAAGTGCGGCAGCAGCTGCCGATTCATCGCAGTGGCGCGGCCATCTTCATTTGCAACTATTCATCGTCCAATCGCCGAGTTCTCGTTGAGTACTCCGGTGACGGTACGACTTGGAAGAATCTTGGCATCTACACCAAGGATGGTGCTGTAGATGCTTCAGGAGCACTGTGTGTTCCTCGTGGTGTTGTAGTCGGATCATTCTTCCTTCCTGCGAAGAATCTCGATGCCACGTTTTTGAAGGTGAAGCTGGATGACACGGCTGACGGGGATGGCGTGTTTGTCCAGATAGAGACAGCAGCTCCCGTCCCCGACCACCCGCTACTGTAGCGGCTTTAGAAGGAGGTAGAAGGTGAACAGGCACAGTCAGGTCTTCACGGCTCCCGATGGTGTTAGCCGCACGCTGCTCGGCCCGATGGTTCTTACGAACCACCTTGTCGAGAAGCACAAGCAGTCGTTCATGATTCACAACTTTGGCGACGTGACCGCAAGGCTCACGTTCCAGTACTCGGATGATTCCGGCGCGAGCTGGAAGACTGTTCCGAATGCTGTTGGTATGACGAGTGGCTCGCTTGCCAACGTCGACATACCGGCCAAGACCGAGCGTACGATCGAATGCGCTTTCCCGAAGGGTGATCGCTTCCGAATCATCGGTCAGGGCGTCAACGGTACGACTGAGGGTCGCATCGAGATGCTCGAAGTCGACTTCGAGAGCAACCTCAGCGATCGGTAGTTCCTGAGGTCATCATAGCTAAGGGGTAGGAAACTGTGAACGCCACTCAGGGTACACGACAAATAGTCGCTGACTTTGTGGTGGCGTTTACGCCTTCCCTTGCAGAGATGATGACTTCCATGATGGCCGGGCCGTACGAAGCACCTCTCGGTCGAGTAAAAGATCAGACCTATCGATCGAAGCGGAGGAAGAAGCGTGGCGACAGTAATCAAAGCAGGCGACCCAAGAAGAATGCGGGACAACGGGAAGCAGAAAGTTGCTCCACTTGTGCCCGAACGCTTGTTGCCGATGCTGTCGAAGCTGCGATGGGTGGACCTGCGCGCAATGACAGGCGCGAATCAATTTCTCGTGACACTGCCGAGCGAGGACACCTACCTCCTAAGCATCGAAGGCTTCCTGTGGGTGCTGGATCGCCTGGGCTTCTCGAATCCCGAATCCGTAGCGGACTACGCTTGGAACTTCAAAGAGACCACGCTCGATCTGAAGACGGGATTAATCCACAGCACCTACGAGCGGAACAGGAGGATCGGTAGGCCATGACCACGACCCTCACCGAGAAGAAGAGGAGTGCTCTCCGGGAAACAATCTCGTTCAAACCGAGCAAGATTATTCTCGAAGAGCGGCAAGAAGGCGACCCAACTGATAAGCCGCAAAGGATGCGGGTCGAAGGCATGATGTCGAAGTCGGATGAAGCAACCGGCAACGGCCGTCGCTACGGACGAAAAATCTGGGAGCGACACATTGGTGACAAGAATTCGGACTTCATGAAGCGCGTTCGAGAGCGGAAGGTTTTGGGTTGCTTGGAGCACCCTGAAGATGAACCGCATCTTGCAAACGTGTCTCACGTTGTAGAAGACGCATGGCTTGACAGGAACGGTGAAGTCCACGCTCGCATACTCGTACTCAATGAAGGTAAAGGTAAGATCCTGCGCGAACTCTTTGAGTGTGAGGTTCCGGTTGGTGCTTCCAGCCGGGGCGAAGGATCGACGAAGGTGGCCGACGACGGTGTTACCGAGGATGTAGAGGATGACTACGAACTCGAAACTTGGGACTTCGTACACACGCCCGCATTGGATAGCGCGCGTGCTCGGCCTGTGGCGGAATCAATGGAAGGCAGGAAGGAGAAGTTTGAGATGAACGAGGCTCTGAATAAGGCACGGGAGACCGTGACAGTAGCCGAGTCGAAGACCCTTTCTGCCTTGGGGCTGCCCGAGCTTACTGGTCTTCACATTCGTATGGTGGAGGCTATGACACCGCTGGCGTCGGCCACCGAGTCCGAAGCCTCGGAGGTCCGTGGCCGTTTGGCCGGACTGTGCTCGCAGGTCTCCAAGGCAATCGGGGAAAAGACAGAGACGAAGGACGAGAAGGTAGCTAAGGCTGTCAATGAGCAGTATGGCGATGCCATGGCAGGCATTTCTGCGCTCGTCGAGAAGCTGGTCAAGCAGAACGAATCGCTTCAGAAGGAAGTTGAGGATCTGAAGGGCGGAGAAGGTTCTAACAGCCAGAAGAAACTTGAAGCGGCGATGAAGGCTGGTCAGCAGGTTGTCAATCGTTGCAACAAGCTCATGCAGGAGAAGCAGAAGCTAGAGAAGAAGTATGCTACCGCTATCCGCACACTCGACAAGGTTCTTGAGACGATCAAGGCCAAGGGTCTCACCAAGCAGGTAGAGACTCTGTGCGGTAAGGTTCCGGCGCTTCGCCATGTCAAGGACGAGCTGATGACAGCGAAGACTTCGAAAGAGCTGGAATCGAAGGTACGACTCTTCTCGAAGCTCATCAACGAGAAGCAGGCACCGAAGCAGGAAAAGACCCCGGCCAAGACGGAGTCCAAGACCCCGTCGCGCACTCGGGAACCGTTGCCCCCAACCAAAGCCAAGAAGGGCAAGTCGGTTACCGAGAGCAAGGCACCTGTGGCGAAGTCCAAGTCATTCTTCGGCAAGCTCGCAGCGCGCGGGCTGTAGTTGAAGGATGCATCGGGCTCCCCTGGTGGGGACGAAATACAGGGACATACAACTGAAGGAGAACAAAAATGACTTTGGCTGAGAAGACGGCAGCTAGGCTCAAGTCGCTTCAGGGCCGGATTGCCGAAGGACAGAAGAAGGCGAAGCGCCAGGTAGAAGCCCAGCGAGAGATCCTCGGGCTCTTCCAGGAGAAGGCTGACAAGCTGGTCGAGAAGTGGACGCGAGTTCCTCGCAAGGGCCTGATTCGCGGTTTGGAGAACGAACCGGCGGACATCAAGGCGTTCGATCTGCTTGAGGGCATTGAGGACCCGACCAAGCGTCGGATCATGGCGATGCTCTACGAGAACCAGGTACGGAACCACAACCGCATGGAGGAGACGCAGCGAGCATTCATGGTTGGTCCGTACGAGAAGGCGATCTTCGGGATCATTCGTGCCGTCTATGCGAACACGATTCTCGATCGCATTGTCAGCATCCAGCCGCTCGACGCCCCGACGGGTCGCGTGTTCTACCTGGATGTCAAGTACACGGACACCAAGGGTGCGATCACCGCTGGTACGCATGCGCATGATGCGACCACCGGTCCGTACAAGGGAATCGGTTATCCGTCAGAGGTAGTCGACGGCGAGAGCGTTGGTACTGGTGACGGTGCCACCTCGGCAATGTCCGGCAACCTTTCATGGGTTCCTGTCCGCCCAGGTACGGTCAGCTTCACGGATGGTTCGCAGTCTGTCCGGGATGATGGTAACGGCAATCTGATCGGTGACGCCTACTCGGGCGGCACGATCGATTACGTGACCGGCGCATACTCGTTCACATGGCTCACCGCTCCGACGAGTGGAGACGAGCTGACCTGTGACTACGAGTACAACATGGAGGCCAACTCGAACATACCGCAGATGGACGTCATCCTCACCTCGACGCCTGTCACCGCGCGGCAGTTCAAGCTCCGTGCTCGCTGGTCGCTCGAAGCTGAGCAGGATCTCAAGGCTTACCATGGTCTCTCCGCCGAGGATGAGATCGTTCAGTACCAGGCCAACGAGATCAACCGCGAGCTGTGCTACCGTGTGATCCGCACCCTCCGCCAGCGCGCGCAGGGCGGCTCGGTCACATGGTCGTACACGCCAGCGGCAGGCGTCCCCTGGAAGTGGCACAAGGAAGAGCTGTTCGACAAGTTCGTTGAACTGTCCGAACTGATCTTCGAGCAGACCCAGAGATGGGGCGCGACGTGGGCGATCTGTGGTGTCAACGTCATCCGCATCATCGAGACCTTGGACAGGTTCGTTCCGGCTGGCGGACAGAACAAGGAATCGGCTGGTATCCAGTACGTTGGTACTCTGGGTGACTTCGAGGTCTTCAAGGACCCGACCATCAACCGTGACGAGTGGCTGATGGGCTACAAGGGCGAAGGCCTTCTGTACACCGGCTTCATCCACGCGGTGTACATCGGTCTCTACACCACGCCGACGGTCACCCTGGATGACTTCCTGTCCAGGAAGGGCATGGCTACACGCGCTGCCCAGAAGATGATCAACAGTCGGATGTACGGCTACGGTCGCATCCAGGCCTAGTCGGCTCCGAAGTAGGGTCAAACGTGGGGGAGGGCCGACTGTTCGGTCCTCCCCTGCTTCTCTAGAGTATCAAGCCGAGGGGACGGCGAAGAGATGCCAAAGAGGTACGCAAATTTGGATTCGTTCACGAAGTCCTATCCGGGGCCTCGTGGTGGTTCGGTCTGTTTCAGGCCGGGTGAAGTACGTGAGGGCCATTGGTGGTCACGTTTTACCAACGGTGGTGGACTCGTTGAGGTACCGCCGGACTACAACCCAAGTCGGGACTTCAAGCCTTATGGCCCGATCAAGGCAAAGCCGGTTATCTCACCAAGGATCGTTGGTGAGAGCACAAGAATAGCGACAGGTTGCTCGTCACGGTGCGACGGTGCTTGTCAGATCGCGTGTGAGAGTAAGTGCGAACTCGCCTGCGAGAATTCGAAGCAGACAATTCAAGTTACTGAGCACTACGAAAAGGTTGGTGTCGATTTCTATTGTCGCCATTGCGACTGGTCGACACAGGATCGCAAACGGGTAGATGAGCACATGGCTGCTTACCACCCAGATTCAATTCAGCAGGGTCCTGTGGAAGTGGCGGACTCTGGGTCCTGGTCCGAAAGCCAGCATGCCAAGGACCCTGGCCCGGAGGCTAAAACCTCTGGAACTGGTGATCGTGCCGTCCCCGCCCGGAGTTCGCCGCCTCCCAGGACCCCTCCGAAAGCAGAGAACGTCAAGGAGAATGAGTACTGGGAAATCATTGATGGGGTCTTCCACTGCTTGAAGTGTAAGCAAGACGCTGGGTTGAACTGGACTACCAGATCACGTGGAGCAATGAAACGCCACGCAAAGAAGTACCATGGCTATGAACCTGATGCCACGCGACCGCGTGAGAAGGCGAAGACGACATGAGTACGAAGCTCAACACTGCCTACATCACTCAGACTCTTACGCAGCGACTCGGCGGTAGTCGACGCTCGGTAGAGTTGACTGAGGCCGACTACACTGAGGCAATTGAGCAGTCACTCGATCTGTGGAATGAGTACAGGACAAGGACAGAGTTTCACCGCCAGGACAACATCATTACACGCGAGAATGAACCATTTGCTATCACGCTCGATTCGTGTGTCATTGGTGTACGTCGTGTGTACTTCCTGATCCCTTACTATGACATCGTGTCCGGGCTTTCGATATTTGAGCTGACTGAGAAGCTCACGATCACTCGTCTTGGAATCAAGGACATAGCCCTGACTCGAAGTTACTGGGATCAGTACCGTGTGATACGCGGTGTTCAGCCACAATGGCATTACGACAAGGAGAGTGATCCGCACAAGCTCGTTTTCTACGCGCCATCAGGTCCGTACTCTGCCGGGTATGAACTGTATGTACCGTTCACTGATCCAACACAAATAGAGTCTGATAGGGATTCGACATTCTTGAAACTCTGTGAAGGTCATGCTCGCCTGATTCTTGCGGAGATCCGTGGCAAGTTTGGTAACCAAGTACTTGGTCCTGGTGGTAAGCAGGTTGCTCTTAACGCCGATCGACAGATCACACGCGGTGAGAAGCTGATTGAGGAAGTTACGGAACGGCTGAGGTCTTCACGACCTAACATGCCAGTACCGCAGCGGATCGGGTAGGTGAAATATGCCTGACTGGGGACTCCCAGATTACCCGACTGAACCGGAGAAGGACATTGTCCAAGACTTCGAGTACCTGCGGGAGTACGCAAACGATCACTTCCCGAAGGTGCCATACCGGATCAATCAGACTCCGGTAGAAGATCTAGACGATGTCCATTCCGAGATAGCATTGAGGTACAGAACCTTTGCGGACCCAGTGATACTGCGTGGCTTCGTTACCCAAGCTGACACGCACAAGCAGCCAACAACCAAGGGTGCGATTGATTGGGATAGGGACATACTGCTGCACGTGCCTGTCTACATTCTTGAGGACCTTGGTTGGGTGACTTTGGGTTCTGATTCAGACATTTTGAATGTCTCGTTGGGTATGGGTGATATTTTCCGATTCCATGAGTACGACTTTGAGGTTCTGAATGCGAAGCGTAGTACCGAGCGGTACCACAATACAGACATCCCGATCTATTGGGAGATGTCGGCTAAGAGACTGCGGCCGGACTCAGCAATAGCAGTCGACTGGGATATGGAC
>Ga0180438_10001139_pt1 | contig 47951 bp, 35 predicted proteins | sample SS_ome_12_FD_132455 | JGI IMG/M metagenome (GOLD analysis project Ga0180438, IMG submission 132455) | Hypersaline lake sediment archaeal communities from the Salton Sea, California, USA - SS_3_D_2 metaG | ecosystem: Environmental > Aquatic > Non-marine Saline and Alkaline > Hypersaline >...
ATTTTGTGTGGGTTTTTTACCAATGGAAAATGACGGGTCCTGTCACGGTTTCCTCCCCCGGCCGTCCTCGCTCCACCCATCCCCCAGTGGGCACCCTTCCGCTGTGGGCGGGCGGGGGGCCCCCTCCAGCCGTGCCACCCGTCTTTTACCTTAAAATGGAAGAGAACCGTGAAAATTAACATCCCCGCGCTCATTAGAACTAGCTATAGTTAACCATTTATAACTTTAGCTTGTTTTAGTTTAGTTTTTGTGTTAGTTTTTTATCGAGATGTCCAAAACAACATTAGCCGTCAAAGTCGATTACAAAATCGCAAATAAGGTCAAAACATTCTGTAGGGAACGGGGGATCAAGTATGGCTTCTTTGTAGAAAAAGCCCTTGAAGAACGTCTCGAACGAGAGGAACTGAAAGAAGATTTACTGGACTTGAAAACCCTGCGTTCATTGGAAAAAGAAGCCGTCTCTATCGAAGATTATCTCGAAAAAAGGCGTGTATAAAATACACCTGCTTCCTCCCGCTCAAAAAGACCTGGATGAATTCAAAGGAAAAACGTTCGATATTCTAGTAAGGAAGATTATTTCCCTTCAAGAAAATCTCCGGCCTCATGGATGTCTCAAACTCACAACGGAACAAGGATATCGTGTCCGGTCTGGAAACTACCGGATCATCTATAGAATCGACGACAAAAAAAGAGAAATCTTCGTTTACCGGATCAAGCACAGAAAGGAATCGTATTGAAGCGAGATATCTGTGTACTATTTGTTCCAGGCACAGCGAAATCCGAAGTCGAAGTACCTGGAAATCGGTTTGTCCCTATGACGGAAACAGACACGACACTCGCGCGCATAGTCGTGCCAGGAACCGCCGCGAAGAACACGAAAACTTCCCATGCTCGGTCCCTGTGGATTTCGTTCAGGACTGCGGCTGTAATAGTTTTCGCCGTACCAATCACTGCACCATTCATGGACATTTCCTGTCATGTCATAGATGCCCAATTCATTCGGTTTTTTCGATCCGATCTGTTGGGTGCCCCTCCCTTTAAAGAAATCAAGGGGGGAATCGGCGTTTTCAAAATACCAGGCGACATCATCGATATTGTCGCCTCCGCTGTACCTGCATCCTTTACTTTTATTACCGCCTCTCGATGCATACTCCCATTCCGCCTCTGTAGGCAGTCTTCCTCCGGCCCACTCACAGTATGCCCGAGCGCCGTACCAGCTCACGTTGATGACAGGATGCTCTTCATAGCCATTCTTAGGGAAGTAGGTTCCCCGGCTGTGCGCTATCAAGCAATTATTATTTTCAATATCAAGCCAGTTTACTCCACCTTCTGACTGGTTGCCTTTTTCATTGAGAAATTCACAAAACTCGGAATTCGTTATTTCATATCTGCCGATATAAAAATCATCAAGGCTGACAGTGTGCACAGGTTTTTCGTTTCTTCCCCTATTTCCCCCATCACCGAATGTGTCCCCCATTTGAAATGTGCCGCCCTGCACGAAGACCACCGCCCTATCTTTAGGAGTACTGGACTCCGCAACATTATTTTGAATCGAGCCTATATGCGGCACAATCAAAATGATTAAAAGTATTTGAAGCTTTTTCATGTCATTTCCTTTAGGCATTTAATTTACATGGTACCCACGCGATTCCGTAACTAAGATAAAGGAAATTTCCTGTTCGAATCACGGCATATCCTCCCGACGGCAAAATAATCCTCCAGAATCCCTCTGTATGTTTTATTGTGATGCAAAGTGCAACCATTTTTCGGTTTTTGGCGTCTATATATGTGTATGTTTTTAAAATAAAAATAAACACCATGGAAGAACCCATGTATGAACTGACAAAACACGAAGAACTCATCTTGCTGGCAATATTAAAGTTAGAGGGGAATGCCTATATCGTTACCTTGAGAAGGCATATCAAAGAGATCACCGGAAAGTCCATCAATTACGGCTCCCTCTGCAATACCCTTTCTGCGCTTCAAAGAAAGGGATACATCAGATCCAAAGAGAGTAAACCTCTGCCCCGGCAGGGGGGGCGGAGAAAGGTACTTTATGCGTTGACTGCAGAGGGCAAACGGGCTTTGAAACAGGCTTATGAGATCCAAAAGCTGGCTTGGAACGGCTTGGTGGAATCGATCTTGAAATTCGACTGAAGAGATGAAAAGCAGGGAAAAAACACTCCCACGTTTCGCCATATGGACCATTTCCCGGTTTGCCTTTTATGAGAATGAGTACGCCCTGACCGGTGCCGTCGAGGCGGACTATGTCGATATCCGGGCTCGTTACGGAGCCATTTTATCCTGGCTGTGGTGCTGGGCCTCCATCGCCGGCCTTTTCTTTCACTACACAAAACTCAAAATTTTATGGAGCATGATTATGTTCAAAAACTATCTCAAGATAACTTTAAGGAATATGCGCCGGCACAAAGTCTACTCGGTCATCAATATTTCCGGGCTGGCGGTGAGCATCGCCTGCTGCCTGATGATCTGGATGCATATCCGTTTCGAATCGAGCTATGACGATTATCAAAAGGATGCGGACAGGGTCTACCGCATCGGCATCGATATCGACACGCCCTCTTTCAAGCGGACATTCGCCCCAATATCCTATTTTATGGCGCCTTATCTGAAGGAAAACTACTCCCAGGTGGAGGCGGCTGCCCGCCTCCGGAAGCTCGGGGGTGTTCTCGTTCGGAAGGGAGAGAAGACATTTTATGAAAACGATCTTATTCAAGCCGATAATGACATCTTCGATGTCCTGACATTCTCCTTTTTAAAAGGCGATCCAAAAACAGCTCTCCTCAGGCCTGGAACGCTGGTGATTGCAGAATCTATCGGAAAGAAGTACTTCGGGGATGAAGATCCCATGGGCCAGGTCATCCAGGTCAGCGGGATGGATTTCCTCATAACCGGAGTGATCGGCGACCCGCCGAAAAACACGCATCTGAAATGTGGATTTATCGGCTCGATGACCGATAGCGAAATCCCGGAATGGGCCAAACAGCACTGGCATCTGAATGTGTTTTACACCTATGTCAAATTCCTCCCTGGTTTCGATGTCCAGGAGCTTCTGCCCGGGATCGAAGCCGGGGCCAATGCGCACAGGGATATCAAAGAAGGGGCCAAATATACATATTTTCTCCAGCCGCTGAAAGATATTCACCTGTATTCGCACGTTTCCGGAGAATTCGAGCCTCCGGGGAATCCCGCTTATCTCGTGATTTTCGGTGTGATCGCCGGCCTCATCCTGATCATCGCCAGCATCAATTTTATCAACCTGTCCACGGCCAGGGCCGCCACAAGAACCAGGGAAGTCGGGATGCGGAAAATTGTGGGGGCTTTCCGTAAGCAGTTGATCGTTCAATTTCTCGGGGAATCGCTGCTGACCACTCTTCTGGCTGTCGTTCTGGCGTGCCTCGTCGTTATCATTTTCCTTCCCTTATACAGCGGCTTGACCGGAATCCCTTATGCTGTGAAGGACCTGATGAGGTTCGACCTCCTTCTTGGCCTTTTAGGGATCGTCCTTTTTTCCGGTGTAATCGCCGGCAGCTACCCGGCTTTTTTCCTCTCTGCGATAAGGCCTATAGCCGTTTTGAGGGGGAACGAAGGAGGCCGCTCCAGGGGTAATGGATTGAGGCGTATCATGGTGGTGGGCCAATTTGCCGTCTCGTTCATCCTCATAGCAGGGACGATCGTTGTGACACAACAGGTCCGCTACATGAAAAACAGAAGCCTTGGCTTTGAAAAAAAGCAGAAAGTCGTAATCCCCGTCCGGCAGGGAGCGAGCATCAGCAGTAATTATGAGACTGTCAAAGCAGAATTCCTGAAATATTCCGGAGTCAAAGGTGCAGCGGTATCCTCCGGTGTACCCGGCCGGCTCGCTTCAGGTGCCAATGCGAGACTGGTCGGGGAGGCCGATGACATGAGCCAGTGGATGTATTATTTGTTCGTGGATACGGATTTTTTGCGGGAATACGGGATAGATCTTATCGCAGGCCGGGCCTTTCAGAAAGAAGTCGTTTCCGATCAGGGATCATCTTTCATGATCAATGAGACGGCCGTTAAAAAGTTCGGCTGGAGCGATCCGCTGGAAGCTCTCGGGAAGACCCTTGGATCAGGCTTCCGCGGCACAACGGGAGAAATTGTCGGCGTCGTTAAGGATTTTCACTTTTTTGGGCTACAGCAGGAAATCGGGCCCATGGTCATGGGCATATTACCTGACGTGTACAGATATATAACTCTGACTCTGTCAACGGAGAATATCGGGCAAACCCTGTCTTCCATTAAAAACACCTGGGCGGAACTTTTCCCCGGAATTCCGCTCGATTATTTTTTTTGCGATACCTACTTCGACAGGTTCTACAGGGAAGAAGAAAAAGTCGGCTCCCTGATCAGCCTCTTAGGTTTTCTTGCTATATCGATCGCTTGCCTGGGGATGCTCGGATTGACGGCGCACACGACACAGCGTCGGACCAAAGAGATCGGTATCAGAAAGGTAATCGGAGCTTCGGCGGCAAGGATCACCGCTCTTTTAACAGGAGAGTTCGTCAAATGGATCCTGTTCGCCAACCTTATCGCGCTGCCGGCCGCCTATTATATTCTAAATAAATGGCTTGGCGGTTTTGCCTACAGGATGGGATTCTCGATTTGGTTTCTGCTGATCCCCGGTGTCTTTACCCTGGGCTTGGCTGCTCTCACGGTGAGCTATCACACCCTCAAGGCGGCCACGGCCAACCCGGTCGATTCCCTGCGGTATGAATAGCGGTTTGAGCACAATATTCCGGGGGATCAAAAATATCAAAGCGACAACCATTTCCGGTTGAGATGCGTCCTACAATTGAAAATATCCGCGCAGGTGACCAGGACGATGCTCGGCAATTATCTGAAAATTGCGATCCGGAACATGAAACGGCACTTGGGGTACACCTTCATCAACACCTTCGGCCTGGCCGTGGGGCTTACATGCTTTTTCCTTCTGATGATTTATGTGCGGTACGAGCTGAGTTATGAGAAGTTCCACGTCCGCAGCGACCGCATTTTCCGCGTGGCCAATCATCTGCCGGGCTGGAATTACAAGGGCTCGATGGATTTTTGCCTGACGACCGCCCCCCTGGCGCCTGCCCTCGAAGAAACTTATCCAGAAGTCGTTGCCGCAACGCGCCTGAGAAAGGACTCGGATTCCTTTTCTTATGGGGATAAAAAATTCCAGGAGCAGTTCATCTACGGCGATACAAAACTCTTCGATGTTTTTACCTATCCGTTGATAAAGGGTGAACCCAAAGCGGCTTTGGCAGAACCCTATTCCATTATCCTCAGCCGGAGGCTGGCCGAGAAATTTTTTGGAGAAACCGATCCCATGGGGAAGGTTGTCCGATTGAGCGATGAAACGGATTTGCGAATTACAGGCATTGCGGAGGATGCGCCCCCAAATTCCCATATCCAATTCGATTGTATCATTTCCTTTGCGACGTTGGAGGTCAGCAGGAAACGAGAGATGCAAAATTGGGGGAGTATCAATTACTGTACCTACGTGCTGCTTGACGATAGCAGTCGGCCCGAAGAACTGGAGGCCAAATTTCCCGCCATCGTGGAACAGCACCACAAATATGACTCGGAAGAAACCAAACCCAATTATTTCCTCCAGCCCCTCACGAGCATCCACCTCCGTTCGCACCTCAATTTCGAGATATCGGAAAACAGCGATATCAAGATCGTTTATTTGATGATCTCCATCGCGTGTTTGATCTTGGGTATCGCCTGCATCAATTACATAAACCTTGCTACGGCCCGGGCATCACAGCGAAACAAAGAGATCGGCATCCGGAAGACGGTCGGGGCCAAGCGGCCCCAGCTTATCGTCCAGTTCCTGGGAGAATCGATGACTTATTCGCTCATCGCCGTTGTTGTGTCCCTGGGGCTGGTTTGTCTGCTGCTCCCCGTGTTCGGTACGTTTGCCCGGATCCCGGTCACATTCGCATCTCAATTTACGCTGTCCACCCTGCTATACCTGGGATGCGTCTACCTTTTGGTCGGGATTTCTTCCGGCGTATACCCGGCCTTTCTTCTTGCCTCTTTCCGGCCGGCTGATGTGATGAAAAACACTGCTTGGCAGGGAAAGTCGAGACGGGCTTTCAATCTGAGGAATGTCCTCGTCATTTTCCAATTCTGCATTTCTGTCGCGCTCATCCTGGCAGCCTGGATCATCCAGAAACAGCTTCAATTCATCAAGTATACGGATGTGGGATACGACCGCGATCACATCGTCGAGATCTGCGTCTGGGAAGATGAATGGAGGGAACGACAGGAAAATATAAAATCGGAGCTGATGAGGAACCCGAAGATCCTGGGGGCTTCGTCGCACAGCCGGGGACCCCTGAATTTGGGAAATGTGGGCCCGGCAGAGGTTGAGGGAGATAATGGCGAGATGGGCCGGATAGGGCAGATATACTGCTGCGACATCGATTATGATTTCCTCGACCTGTTCGGGATCGAGATCGTGGAAGGGCGGCCGTTTGCACCGGGTTTTTCCACGGACAGGGAGAATTCCGTCATCGTCAATCAGACCACGGTCGATACCCTGGGTTTGGACCAACCCATCGGCAAGAAATTCTCCCGCGGGGATATCCAGGACGGCCGTATCATCGGGGTGGTGCGTGATTTTCATTTCTCCTCGTTCCGGATGGCGATCGAGCCCATGTTTTTCCGTCTGCGTCCTGAAAGGGCATTTCTGTTATCCATCAAGATCGCACCCGGCGATGTGGGGGAAACGCTGGCTTTTATACGCGATACGTTCCGCCGCTTCGATCCCTCGTTCCTCTTCGACTACCGTTTTCTGGACGAGTCTTTCAACGCCATGTATCAGGCAGAGCTGCGGCTGGGCACGATCCTGGTATTTTTTTCCCTCGTCGCGATCGTTCTCACTCTCCTTGGCCTCGTGGGCTTGGTCTTTTTCATCCTGGAAAAAAAGACCAAGGAGATCGGCATTCGCAAGGTGCTGGGCGCTTCGGTTTTCAGCATCGTCCGGATGTTGAATCGTGAGTTGATGCTGCTCGTCTGTATCGCCAACGCGATCGCCCTGCCAGCAGCCTTTATTATGATCCGCAAATGGCTGGAAGCTTTTGCCTACCGTATCGATCTCACGCTGTGGCCGTTCGTTTTCTCCGGTTCGCTCGTACTTTTGACGGTTGCGATCACCGTCAGCCTTCAATCGATGAGGTCCGCCACCGCCAATCCCGCCGATTCCCTGCGGTATGAGTGACATCCCGGATAGAAAATTGCAACTTTTTCGATTAAACTGAGTATATATTAATATCCATCCCGGATATTAATTGGAGGAAATCATGAAAAAATTCATGACACGCAACGAAGAGATCATCCTCCTGACCATCCTCAAGCTCAAAGGCGAAGCCTACGGCGTGAGCATCCGGAAGCAGATATATCTGGACCTGGGCAACAGGTGGTCCTTCGCTTCCATCTACCAGCCTTTGGATAACCTTGTCCGGAAAAAATATGTCAAGAGAATAAAGGGCGATCCCACTGCCCGACGGGGCGGGAAAAGAAAGTTTTATTACGAAGTTACCCAGGAAGGCCTGCGGAATCTGCGGAAGCTCAAAAAAGCTCACGAACAAGTCTGGTCGGGCATCCCGGGAATTTCTCTGGAAAACGGGAAGTGAAAGCCAATCGGATTATGAAGTTTCTCTTTTCCCGGGATTCCTATTGCGAGAGGTCCGGTGATCTGGAAGAGGCCTATGCCGACTATCTGGAAGAAGAGGGTCCTATCCGGGCAAAGGCATGGCTCTGGCTTCAAATCCTCAAATTATGTTTTGGAATCATTCGAGTCAATATCGTCTGGAGATTCGTCATGCTGAAAAATTATTTAAAGATCGCTTTCCGCAATTTGAAAAGACACAAGGGTTACGCGGTCATGAACATTTTGGGATTGGCCGTGGGCATGGCCTGCTGTATCCTGATTATGCTCTATGTCCAATACGAGCTGAGCTACGACCTCTACCACACCAACGCCGATCACATATACAGGATTCTTCTCGGCCGGGAAGGATTCATCGACCGACCCTTTGCCGGTTCGCCTCCGCGTCTTGCAGCCGCCTTGAAAGACAATTACCCGGATGTCCTATATGCCAGCAGAGTGAAGAACGAGGTCACTTCTGTCAGGTATAAAAATCGATTCTTCCGGGAAAACCGGTTCTATTTTGTAGATTCCGATTTCCTCGAGATCTTCGACTTTCCCCTCCTGAGTGGAAATCCGGAGTCCACACTCGATGACCCGCTATCCCTCTTGCTCACAAACGAAATGGCCCAAAAATACTTCGGGAATGAAGAACCCGTGGGCCGGGTGATAAGCTGCAACACCTATGGCCGGCCCGTCGATTACCGTGTCACCGGCGTTCTGGACAATGTCCCGTCCAATTCCCATTTCCATTTCGACTTTCTCACTCCTGTATCTTCCCTGGGAGAACTCAGAGGGGAAGCCTATATAAATTCCTGGAACAATAATGCCTTCAAAACATATCTTCGGATCGCGGAGGACAGCTCTCCAGAAGGGTTGACCACAAAAGTGGAAGCCCTATTCGCGGGCAAGATTCCCTGGAAACCGGACATCACATTGGAGAATATCAAAGACATTCACCTTTTTTCAGAGGCTAATCCTGACATGGAATTGGAGCCAAACAGCGATGTCCGCTACCTCCATTTCTTCTCCGCCATCGCTTTCTTCATAATGTTGATCGCCTGCTTCAACTACATCAACCTGTCGACGGCCAACTCTGCCCGTCGTTCTATGGAAATCGGGATTCGCAAGGTTGTCGGAGCCCAGAAAGGCCAGATTGCACGGCAGTTCTTCAGCGAAGTGCTTCTTCTGTCTCTGATGGCACTCATCCTGGCAGGCCTGCTTGCCGGCTTGTTTTTGCCCACTTTCCGCTCACTCATCGGTTCGGAAATGAATACCCCATGGACCGACCCGGCCGCTGTGGCAGGAGTCCTGGGAATCATGCTCTTTACAGGAATCGTTTCCGGTGTCTATCCGGCCCTTTTTCTCTCCTCCTTCCGGCCGATGGCGGTGTTGAAGACGCGGTCCCGTACCGGGAGCAGCAACAGGCCTTTCTTCCGAAACACTCTGGTCGTATTTCAGTTCGTGATCTCCGCTGCCCTGATCATCTCCACCGTCACCATCTCGAAGCAGCTCCACTACATCCAGAACAGAAAAATGGGATTCAACAAGGATTATGTGTTGACCGCTCTGATCGGGGACCAAAGCCTCAGAGAGAACAATGGTCCTCTCAAGGCGGAATTGACGAATCACCCCAATATCTTGTCGGTGTCCACGTCATCGGGTCTGCTGACGGATATCGGCTGGGGGGTAGGTCCCGATTGGGAAGGAAAACCTCAGGATCAGAACCCCATGTTCTACAAGATCGGAGTGGATTTTAACTACCTGGATCTCTACGAGATGGATGTCATTGCCGGCAGAAAATTCTCCAGAGAATACGCCACGGACGAAAAGGAAGCTGTGTTGCTCAGTGAAACAGCACTCAAAATAACCGGCTGGGAGGATCCCATCGGGAAACGATTCGACGAAGGGATCGTCGTCGGCATCGTCAAAGATTTTCATTTCGAACCGCTGAGAGAATCGATCAAACCGATTTTTTTCAGAGTCATGACAGACAGCAATACCAGTTTTTTCCTTTCGATCAAGATCAAATCCGAAGATATCCCGTCCACCCTGGCTTCTGTCGATAAAACCTGGAAGAAATTCTCGCCGGATTATCCCTTTTCCTACACTTTTGTCGATGGTGCCATTGAAAATCTCTACCGGAGCGAACAGAGAATTGGAAACGCTTTCAAGTATTTCTCTCTGATAGCTATTTTTATCGCCTGTCTGGGACTGTTCGGGTTGACTTCTTTCAGAGTCGAGCAGCGGACAAAGGAGATCGGCATACGCAAAATCATGGGAGCATCGGTCCCTAAAATCATGATGATGCTCACTTTCGATTTTGCAAAACTCGTACTCCTTGCAAATATCATTGCATGGCCAGCAGCCTTTTACTTTGTGAACCGCTGGCTGGAAGGGTTTGCCTACAGAACGGTCATGGGTCCCTGGATATTTCTTCTCACCGGAATCGTGACCTTGGTTATCGCCTTGATGACAATCGGGATCCAATCGGTCAAAGCCGCCACCGCCAATCCCGCAGATTCCCTGCGGTATGAGTGACAATACCTAATTTAAAGCTTCTCCGAGTAAACCTTTTTGCATGAATTTGAGTATATATATTTGTAAATCCCAAATAAATAAAAAGAGATAAAAGATGATTGAAATCAGCAAAGCGGAAGAGATGGTGCTCCTGGCTATCTGGCGCCTGAAAGATGAGGCCTACGGTGTGTCTGTGCGGAGGCAGATCCGCAAAGACACAGGAAAGGACTACACCTACGGCACGCTCTACGGTCTCCTGAGGCAAATGGACCACAAGGGTTATGTTCGAAAGATCGCAGGAGATCCCCTCCCCAAAAAGGGCGGCCGGAGCAAAACCTATTTCAAGCTCACTCCTGCAGGGATCAAGGCGCTCAAAGACGCCATCGCGCTTCACAAGCGCATGTGGAAGGACATCAACGAATATTCCCTGGACAAATTATGAACGCTTTGAAGAAAAAAGATACCCACCCCCCCCGGTTTCCCGAGTGGATCATCCGCAGACTGGCATGGGATGAGGATCGTGTCGCCATCCAGGAGAATCTCCGTGAAGAATACTTTTATATCGCCGAAACGGGAGGGACCCGGCTTGCCGGCCTCTGGTATTGGGGGCACATGTTCCGTTCCTTGTTTCCGTTCGTCAAATCTGCGGTTTATTGGAGGCTTATCATGATAAAAAATTACCTGAAAGTGGCACTTAGAAATTTTGCGAAACACAAAAGCTTTTCTTTTATCAATATTTCGGGCCTTGCGATCGGTATGGCCTGCTGCCTGCTGATCGCGCTGTGGGTTCAGGATGAATTGAACTACGAGAAATTCAACGAAAATATCGACGATATTTTCTTTGTCGTGAAGTGGAATGCCGCAGATCAAACGAAATCCTATGGTCCTTCGATACCGGCGCCCCTTATTCCTTATCTGAACGATAAGTATGCCGGAATAAAACATGCTTCGCGATACAAGGCCAGCGGGAGGCGTCTCTTTTCTTACGATGGCAACAATGTTTATGAGGATACCGGCGGGTTTGCCGATCCCGAACTTTTCGATATCTTTTCCTTTAAACCTGTTCTAAGCGACCCGAAGACGGCGTTGAAGGATATGAATACGATCGTCCTCTCCAAAAGTATGGCGGAACGGTATTTCGGTCCTGAAAATCCGATAGGGAAGATGATTCAACTGGAGAATCGGTACGATTTCATGGTGGGAGCCGTTATCGAAGATATCCCGGAAAATTCAAGTGTGCGATTCGACTATTTGGTTCAATTCGACAATTTCGGCCGGTTCGACAACGTGGAAATGGATAACTGGGGAAGGTACGAAAATTATCTTGGCTTCATAATTCTCGAACCGAATGTCGATCCGGACGATTTTTCGAATAAAATCGCCAACGCCTTTTTGGATATCGAATCGGAATCGGATCACAAACTCCTCCTTTACCCATATAAAAATGTCCGGTTAATGGGATTCAACAACGACGGAACGCTAAAATTCGTCCTTGTTTTTGCGGCCATCGGTATCTTGATACTATTGATCGCCTGCATCAACTTCATAAATCTCACGACGGCTCAGTCCGGCAAACGGGCAAAGGAGATCGGGCTGCGAAAGGTTGTCGGTGCCAGCAAAGCCTCGATCAGAAGGCAGGTCTATTCCGAACTGATCGTTACCGTGATCGTTGCGTTCCTGCTTGCTATCGTTATATCGGTCGCTTTTCTGCCGAAGTTGAACACCCTTTCTAATAAAACGCTTTCTCTTTCCATCACCGGGAATTCCAGCATGTTGATCGCCATGCTGGGAATCGCCCTCCTTACAGCGATCATTTCAGGAACCTATCCCGCTTTTTATTTATCTAGGTTTTCACCCGTGAATGTCATGAAAACGTCTGCTTCGACGAGGTCCTCCAATTCGACTTTAAGAAAACTTCTGGTTATCGCTCAGTTTGCCATTTCGATCGTTCTGATCATATCGAGCCTCATCATCACGGGCCAGATGCGGTACATCCAAAATAAAGATCTCGGTTTCGACAAGGATCACTTGGTGTACCTCGATTTTCTGGGGAATTTAAGATCGAGAATCGACACTGTCAAAAACGAACTGTTGAGAAATCCTGCCATCAACGCCGTAACGACCGCCCAGAGCCTTCCGAATTTTGCAGGCAACAATGCGGGTGGCCTGGAATGGGAGGGGAGACCAGCTGACGTCAGGGGCAATATGAATTTCGTGAGCGTCGAGAAAGACTATTTCAAAACGGTCGGTATCGAATTCATCGAGGGCGAAACGTTCAAGACCGTTCCGGATAACAGGCTGCTCAGAGAGTTCATCATCAACGAGAAAGCCATCGAAGCGATGAAGATAGAAGATCCTGTGGGAAAATCCTTCAAGATGTGGGACAGAGATGCGGGACAAATCGTCGGAATCGTAAAGAATGTGCACAATACGTCGCTGCACCGGGAAATCCAGCCGGCCTTTTATGTGCAGTTCCCCTATTTCTACAACTATTTGATCATCAATCTGAAAAACGAAAATATCGACAGTACCCTAGGGTTCATCCGGGATATCGTCAAAGGGATCAACCCCAATTATCCCTTCGAATTTCATTTCCTGGATGAGAATATCGACCGGTTTTATCAGACCGAGAGGCAGATCAACAGGATTATCACGACCTTCACTTTCCTGGCCGTTTTCATATCCTGTCTCGGCCTTTTCGGATTATCCCTGTTTATGGCGGAGCAGCGCACAAAAGAGATAGGGATCCGGAAAACATTGGGGGCGACCGTTTCCAGTATCGTTGGGATAATGTCCAAGGATTTCCTTCTTCTCGTTGGCGTCGCGAATCTCATCTCCTGGCCTGCATCCTATCTAATCATGAAAAAATGGCTTCAGAATTTTGCCTATAGGATCGATATGGGCCTGTGGATATTCGTCCTGGCTGCTGTGTTGGCGCTATTTATCGCCCTTGTCACGATCGCTTTCCAGACCATCAAAGCCGCCATCGCCAATCCGGTGAAATCCCTGCGGTATGAATGATTACGGATAACGTGACCACCTGATCATTTCCTATCCATCCTGGACGAATGCAATCATAATTATTGCAACCTTTTTCTATTTTGCTGCGTATATATTAATATCCAAAGCGGATATTAATTGGAGGACACCATGAAAAAATTCATGACACGCAACGAGGAGCCCCGCGAACAGGTCTGGTCGGGCATTCCGGGGATTTCTCTGGAGAACGGGAAGTGAAAACTGGCCGGATAGTCAAGTACCTTTATTCCCGAGATTACTATATCGAGAGGTCCGGTGATCTGGAAGAGGCTTATGCCGAGTACCTGGAAGAAATCGGATCCTTCCGGGCAAAGGTGTGGCTCTGGTTTCAGATCCTCAAGTTATGCGCCGGCGCCATTCGGCAAAACATCGGCTGGAGATTTATCCTGTTCAAAAATTACCTGGTTCTCGCATTGAGAAACATGAGAAGAAACAAAACTCTTTCCTTCATCAACCTAGCCGGATCGATCGTCGGGATGGCGTGTTTTATCTTGATCCTATTATTCGTCAGGTATGAATTGGGCTATGATGCATTTCATGAGAAAGCTGACAATATCTACAGGATCTACTCCGAGTCCTTGTATGTGGAGCATTTTGGCAGTTCCTTTTTTGCCGGATCACCAGGGATAATGGCCCGGACGCTCATGGATGAGCTGCCGGAGGTCAGGAATGCCACTAGTATCGGAAAATACCCGAATAGGTTAATAAGATACCAGAATAAGACCTTTTATGAGGACGGTATTCATGCCGACGACCGTTTTCTCGATATCTTTACCTTCCCTCTAATATCAGGAGATCCTGGACTTGCCTTGATCGATCCTTTTTCCATTATCCTTTCGGAAACTCTTGCAGGAAAATTGTTCCCGAACGAGAACCCGATCGGAAAGATCGTGAATATCGATGGGCAGTTCGATTTCAAGGTTACCGGCATACACAGAGACGTCCCCGGCGACTCCCACCTTCAGTTCTCTTTCATGGTTTCTTTTGCGACATTGATGGCCGATGCCGATGAGCGGGAATCCTATTATGAATGGGATTCTGCCATGTATTATGCCTATATCGAACTTCCGGAAAAGCCTGATTATCAGAAATTGGAAACAAAAATATCAACAGTAACGAAGAAACACGCAGGAGAAATCGTGGGGGAGAACGGCAATGTTTATCATTTGCAGCCTTTGAAAAAAATTCATCTTCACTCGAACATGAATAACGAAATAGCCGTCAAAAACAGCGACATCAAATACATCTACCTTTTTACGGTTGTCGGACTCGTGATACTCGTCATAGCCTGCATCAACACGGTGAACCTGACCACGGCCCGGGTATCCAAGCGAGCGAAAGAAATAGGGATAAGGAAAGTTATCGGCTCAAAGAGGAAGCAGCTTGTTACGCAATTTATCAGTGAATCGATCGTTCTTTCGATGATCGGTCTATCGATCGCTCTTGTCGCTGTCTTTTTTATTTTGCCGGAGTTTAGATCATTCGTTGATCGCGACATCGAGATCCATTTATTCAAAGATTTGGATTTGATAGCGTTGCTGGCAGGGATCGTACTCTTTACTGCATTTTTATCAGGAGGTTATCCGGCATTGTTTTTATCCTCATTGCAGCCTGCCAGGGTTTTGAAAGGAAATTGCCATTTTCCATCGAAAAGAGCGAAGTTTAGAAATGTCCTAGTAGTAACACAGTTTTCGGTTTCGATCATTCTGATCGCCGGTACCCTGGTTGTTTTCGATCAGCTCAAATTTATGACGACGACAGATGCCGGCTATGAAAAAGACCATGTTGTCGTTTTCAAAGTCAGAGACAGGGAAGCCCGTCAGCGGTATCCCGTGATGAAAATCAGGCTTTTGCAGCACAGGAATGTCACTTCTGTGACATCATCGTCATACTTGCCATCCGAAATATTGACCCAGAGAACGCCGACGATCAAATTGGATACCGGGGAGGAAGTCCAGATACCGATCTGTCGGGTAAGGGTCGACTACAATTATCTGGATTTTTTCGGAATAAGGCTCAAGGAAGGCAGGAATTTTTCAAAAGAATTTTCCACAGATGAGAAGGAAGCCGTCATCGTCAATGAAACGGCGGTCGAACGATTCGGCTTGGAGGAACCCCTGGGAAAAGATTTTCATGATTATGGAAAGGCCATAGGAGTCGTCAACGATTTTCATTTTCTATCTTTTCATCACGAGATAAAACCAGCGGTTTTGACGCTCAGTCCGAACAATAATTATATCGTTTCCGTTAAAATACAAAATGAGAAAATTCCTGAAACAATCGCCCATATAGAACAGGTATTCGATGAATTCAGCCCCGATCATCCGTTCGTGTATGAGTTTTTCGATGATTTGTACCGCAGGCAGTACCGATCGGAGCAGCGGTTAGGTTCGTTGTTTGGCTATTTTTCGGGTTTATCTCTCTTTATAGCGTGCTTTGGATTGTTCGGACTGTCCTTATTCCAAGCGGAGCGGAAAACCAAGGAAATCGGGATCCGGAAAACACTTGGCGCTTCGGTGATGAATATCGTCACACTGATATCAAAGGAATATTTTAGACTGATCGTTATATCCAGTTTGATCGCCTGGCCGTTGGCCTATTATTTCATGAATAAATGGCTTCAAGACTTTGCCTACCGGATCGGCCTGAGCGTCTGGATTTTTGTTTTATCGGGTTTTATGGCTTTCGGCATCGCTCTTTTGACGATCGGCTACCAGTCCATCAAAGCCGCTACGGTCAACCCCGTTGACTCGCTTAGGTATGAATAAAGGATATTAATTGGAGGCATCGTGAAAAAATTCATGACACGCAACGAGGAGATCATCCTCCTGACCATACTCAAGCTCAAGGGAAATGCCTACGGCGTGAGCATCCGGAAACAGATCTACCGGGATACGGGCGACAAGCGGTCGTTCGCTTCTATATACCAGCCTCTGGATAATCTCGTCCGGAAAAAATATGTCAGGAGAGTAAAGGATGATCCCACTGCCCGACGAGGCGGAAAAAGCAAGTTTTATTACGAAGTCACACCGGAGGGGCTCAAAAATTTGCGAAAGCTCAAAAAAGCCCACGAACAGGTCTGGTCGGGCATTCCGGGGATTTCTCTGGAGAACGGGAAGTGAAAGCCGGCCGGATACTCAGGTACCTCTATTCCCGGGATTACTATATCGAGAGGTCCGGTGATCTGGAAGAGGCTTATGCCGAGTACCTGGAAGAAATCGGATCCTTCCGGGCAAAGGTGTGGCTCTGGTTTCAGATCCTCAAGTTATGCCTTGGGATTATTCGATTTAGCATTATCTGGAGATTTATCATGTTTAAAAATTATTTAAAAACCGCATTGAGGATTACCAAACAGCACAAAGAATATTCGTTCATCAATATTGCGGGCCTGGCATTGGGTATCGCGTGCTGTCTTCTGATTCTCTTTTGGGTACAGGACGAGTTGAGCTTCGACCGGTTCCATGAAAATGCGGATCATTTATACCGGCTTGTCGAAGACTTGAATTTCGAAGGACGGACCCTTCACATCGCCCGGACACCATCGGCTGTAGCGCCTGCACTTCTCGAGGAAATCCCAGATGTTGTCAACGCGGCAATATATTTGCCCGCTCCAAGCCTGCTTGTGACTCATGGTGAAAACAACTTTTATGAAAACGGAATTGCTTTCGTTAGTCCTTCGTTTCTTGAAATGTTCACCTTTTCCTTTATCAAAGGCAACCAGGATTCTGCATTGAAAGATTTATCCTCGATCGTCATCACAGACGAGGCGGCGGAAAAATATTTCGGCGGAGAAGATCCGATCGACAGAACCTTGCGGATCAATAACAAACAAGACTTTATCGTAAGAGGTGTTCTCGAGAATGTTCCGCAAAATTCTCATCTGAAATTCGATGTTCTCCTGCCATTTGCCGCTCTTGAGAATATGGGAGAGGATGCCGGTATCCGCTGGAAGCCTGTTATGGAAAATTGGGGTGTCAATTTTTATTTCTCTTACATCCAGGTCGCAGAAAACACGGATATTCATGCGCTCGACAGTAAAATCGTCGATTTCATCAAGGAGCACTCTTCCATAACGTCGACGGAACTTCACGTGCAGCCGATCAAAAAAATCCATCTTTTTTCCAATTTGGTGGCCGATGTCGAAGATAACGGCAGCATCAAACATGTCTATATCTTTTCGATCATTGCCTTTTTTGTGCTCTTTATCGCCTGCATCAATTTCATGAACCTCACCACAGCCCACGCAGCCAGGCGGGCAAAAGAAGTGGGGATGCGGAAGATATCGGGTGCCAAAAGGGGGCAAATAATCAACCAATTCTTAGGGGAATCCTTATTCTTGTCCTTTTTCTCCCTGATTTTTGCCGTTTGTATCGTGTTTGTGTTTCTTCCTGCGTTCAACAGCTTATCCGGAAAAGAACTTGCGTTTGACGCAGGAAATAGTCTCGGCATTTTCCTCATTCTCATTGTCATCACCACCACAACGGGCATCCTGGCCGGGTCTTATCCTGCGTTTTTCCTGTCGTCATTCCAACCGATCAATATCCTGGGAAAGTCAGGAAAAACCGCTCAGAGAAAAATGATATTCAGGCGGTTTTTGGTCATCATCCAGTTTTCCCTTTCGATTTTTCTGATCATCGCCACATTCATCGTTCACGACCAGCTCCATTTCATCCAAAACAGTCCTCTGGGTTTTGACAGAGATCACGTTGTCAGCATACGGCTTCGAGGGGAAACGGCGCAGTCTTTTCCAGCGGTAAAAGAAGAACTTTTGAAAAACCCCCAAATTTTAAGTGTGACCGCCGCAAATCAACTGCCCACTCATATCTTATATTCTCTCACCGGAGCATACTGGGAAGGTAAGGATCCGAAGGATGATGTTCTCTTTCATTTTGTCACTGTCGACTATGATTTTATCCAGACATTGAATCTTCAGCTTGTCGAAGGCAGAGCCTTTTCGAAAGAATTTCAGAGCGATCAAACCGCGGCATTCATCCTGAATGAAAAGGCGGCTGAATACATTGGCAAAGAATCTGTGGTCGGAGAAGCCTTCGGGTTTTTTGGGCGCAGAGGAAGGATCATCGGTGTCGTTAAAAATTTTCACTTCGATAATTTTTATAATGAAATAAAACCCTTGGTGCTGTTGTATGAAGCCCCCAGCAGCGATAACTTTCTTATCGCGAGAATATCCGGTGACGATATTTCCAAAAATGTGGCGGTCATGGAAGAAGCCTGGAACAAAACGATCCCGTTTTATCCTTTTGAATTGAATTTCCTCGACGATGAATTCAACAGGCAGTATCGAGCGGAAAAACGGATGGGCAGGCTTTTCAATTCCTTCACTTTTCTCTCCGTTTTTATCGCTTCCCTCGGTCTTTTCGGTCTTGTTTCCTTTATGGCGAACCAGCGAACCAAGGAAATCGGTATCCGGAGGGTGGTGGGAGCGTCGGTTGCGGATATCGTCAAGATACTGACAAAAGAATTTATCCTATTGGTGGGGATTGCCAATCTCATTGCCTGGCCAGCGGCCTATTTTTTCATGGGCAAATGGCTGGATAACTTCGTTTTCAGAACACATATCCAAATGTGGATGTTTCTGTATGCTGCCCTTATTGCATTCGCCATCGCTTTCCTCTCGGTAAGCTACAAGACCATCAAAGCCGCAACGGCCAATCCAGTGGATTCCCTGCGGTATGAATGATAATATTTTGCCACAGAAAAGGAAGTGCGGATGAGGCGACTTTTAGAGCTCTTAAAGAATGCCAGTTTTGAGTTCCTCAAGCAACCTCAGAATGCTATAAAAATCGCTAATACTCCCGATATCCCTTCTCATCATGTCTTCAATAAGTCTGTAGCGGTCTTGCTCGCCCGTTTCCCTTTCGAGTATCGCTAGAACTTCTTTTTTTGTTGCCGGATTCAATACTTTAGCGATATCTCGTCCCAATAGCCGGGCTCCAGCTCTGACATAGTCGAAATCATCTGATTCGAGCAAATCAGGCATCTCTTCTGGAATGCGCTCGAGATTTCCTGCATCTGTATAATGACGAATAATTAAAAAAAGATCTGTTGCATCTTTTTTTCGTCCAGGATATTTATCTTTCCAAGAGAACATTTTCATAACCGCTAAGCCCGGCAATGTTACCAGTTTGACATCGAGGGTGGGTTTTGACCTCAGTCTCACGGATTGTGCATGTTGATATGTTTCTTCGAATCCGAGTACATGCATTACAGTTTCCTGAGAAGGCCATTTAATATGCTGGTTTTTGCCTGAAATGGCACCAAAAGGAATAAGGTCGATTCCAATGAAGCCTTCATATTTCAGTCTTTGTTCTTCTTTTGCTAAGGTAAATATGCCTGTTTTCACAAGGCCTTTTTTCAGTTTGCTGAATTTTTCCCAATTGGGGACTTTCACTGCGACGTCTATGTCTAGTGTCGCTCGATAAATTGGAATATTATGGGCAGCCAAAAGCATGTCCCTAGCGGTCGCACCTATGAGAAAGAATGGGATTCTTAGAGAGATCGAAACCTGGGATATTGTTGAGATAGCATCTACTCTCTGATTGTCAATCTTCCCTGACAAATTTATCAAGTTCTTTTTCATATAAAATCCTTGCCGTTTCGATATTCCGTGCCTCTCCGGTTGCGAGTAGATCGGCGTAAGTCAATAGGGGAGGGACCATATTTTTGTGAGGCCAGTCTGTTTCAAAGTTCCAAAATATCCGGAGTATCTCAATGTCGCCTTGTGGATCTTTTCTGATCCTATATCTCAAAAGGAATTCTCCCGCAGGTTTGTTTGTGTAAACAGTAATATTTTGTGGCTTGAGATGTTCAGTCAGCCGAGCTGCTGCAACCTCTCCTCCCAAAAGGACATTCAGGCCTTGTAAATCCGCATTCTTCCACCAATCACGATTTTCTGCCTTGTAAAATCCGATTTGTTGTTTCGGTCTTAGCTGTTCGGGATAGGCTGTAATCCATCGATTAAGCAAATCTTTCTTCCGTATCAGCCTGCGTTTTCCTGGAGGTATTTCAATCAGATGATTTAAATTTTTTAGGTCGTTTATCACAGTAGCAACTGTTCCTAAGGCTACCCTTGCTTTTTCAGCAATTTCCCGAAAAGGCGCATTTTCTAAGCCTGGATTGCACAATAAGGCGAAAAGGGCTTGCAGTCCTGCAGGATGAAAAACGCGCGGCCTTGTCACTGTAAAATTGGCGCTAATAAGTTTATTCCCTTTTATAAAGATTAATATGGGAGGTTCATTGATATAAACATTTCCGGCCGTGTCCATAAAAGGAATGTTCAATTTCTTTAATTCGTCTGCAATCTGGGGCGTAATATACCTTGCGACTATGATGCCTTTTCTCTGGAATAGATCAAGTTGTCGCACTATTCCGCCAAGAATGGCACGATTTATAACATTTTTGATGGCTGCATCATAAAGGAATTCTAAATCCTGCCAAACAACTCTGACTCCTACAATAGCCGGATGGCCTTTATGATTCGGTTTTGTTTCGATCTCTACGGCCAATCCCGTGTTCTTTTTGAACATATCAACCGCCCTTTGGAGGATTTCTGTTTTATTGTTTTCCTGATCCATTTTAGACGCCTATAATTTGTTCATTACTATTATGTGTTCATTGTTGATGATCATAGTAAAATAATGAACAACTGTCAATATATAACTTTAACCCTCTCAAGTTAATGGAATTTTCTTTCTGAAATTATTGAAATGTTCACAAAAAAATATTGTTCATTGAACATGAACAGCATGAAATGCTGGACTAAACAAATGCTATCAGAACCAAAACATTCATTGCAGACAAGCGGTCGCAGCCAATCCGGTCGACTCGCTGCGGTGTGAGTGAAATAGTCCGGATGCTGAATGTAAGACATCCCCATTCTTCCCGAAGTAAAACGATGCTATTTTTCCTGTCTTAAAAATTTTATTGGAATCCAATAAACCTTTTGCCGTTTTTTGTGTCTATATTATTGAAGTCCAATATTAAGGAGTGAATATGGACATCATCACGCGGTTGGAAGAGGCGATCCTCATCGCTGTTTGGAAGCTTCAGGACAACGCCTATGGCGTAACCATCAACAATAGTGTCTCCGAGTTCTTCGATAAAAAATACACCATGGGTGCTCTTTATTATTCTCTGGATCAGCTTTTGAGAAAAAGATATGTGGATAAGACCGTAAAACACATCCCTAAAGAATCCGTGGGACGGAGCCGGACTTATTACCGGCTCACGAGAAAAGGGGAGAAAGCGCTTCAAGAAGCGAAGGCTCATCAAGAGAAGCTGTGGAAAGGGATTCCGGATTTGGCTTTTAAAGCCAAAGAGTCAAAATGAAGAAAAAAAGCGACGTCCCTGCTCCTCTTGCCGTTTGGCTTCTTTCCCGGATGACAAGAGAGGATCAACGGGAGTCTGTGATCGATGATTTTGCAGAAATCTGCATGGAAATAAAAAAGGACAAAGGCCCACAAACAGCCCGGCGCTGGTACTGGGCCCAGGTCCTCAAGTCCATTCCTATGTTTTTGAGAATCCAAATGAGTTGGGGAGCAGCCATGTTTAAGAATTATTTAACAATCACCCTCAGGAATTTAAAAAGACACAAAGGATATTCCTCAATCAACACAGCCGGCCTGATACTCGGTTTCACTATTGTCCTGTTAATCACGATTTATATCCGGTATGAGTTCAGCTTTGACCGGTTCCATGAGAATGCGGATTCTATTTACCGGGTGATTTCTAAATCCAAAGAAGCCAGGTCAGGATCTGTTTGGTGGAACGCCACGCCAGGTTTGCTCAAATCAACGCTCCTCAATGAATGCCCGGATGTGGAGAATGCTGCCCGGCTGTGTATTTGGAAATCCATGATCAATCTACGTGGCTTGTTCAGCAGCGGAAAAGTCAGCGATTTTGAAAGCGCCGTTTATCTGGTTGACTTTGAGTTTTTGGAAATATTTTCCTTTCCCCTTGTGGCGGGTGATCCAAAAACAGACTTAAACGATCCGTTTTCAATTCTTCTCACTAAGGAAACGGCGGAAAAGTATTTCGGGAACGAAGATCCGGTGGGAAAGTTGCTTAATGTAGATAAGACTTATGATTATGAAATCACTGGTGTCCTGGAAAATATCCCTGTCAACTCCCACATCCATTTTGATTTTCTGATATCCTTCAATACGATTTATTCCTTTCCCGAAGGTAGGGAAGGCCGGGTCGATGTATGGGGAAGTAACAACTATATAACCTACCTTAAGCTCAACAAAGGAGCTGATCCAAAAAAGGTCAAAGACCGTATGGATGAAATTATTAGAAGTTATAAAGAGAGATATAGCAACAGTTTTTTCCTTGATCCGGTTACCCGCATCCACCTTCACAGCAATATCAACCTGGACCTAGAAGCAAACAGCGATATCCGGTTCATCTATATAATATCAGCCATCGCTGTTTTTATCCTTCTTATCGCTTGTTTCAATTACATGAATCTTTCTACGGCCCGTTCATCATTACGTTGCAAGGAGGTTGGCATTCGGAAGGTGGTTGGAGCCAACAGAAAAAATCTCGTTAATCAGTTTATAGGAGAATCCCTCCTGTTTTCAGCTGCAGCAGTCGCTATTTCTGTTCTACTTGTGAAGCTTCTCCTTCCTGCATTCAGCCGATTTATGGACAGAGATTTTCATTTATCGATGTTCTTCAAAGATCCCCTTATTATTATTTTTATCTTAGGAATCACCCTGATTGTGGGATTAACGGCTGGTTCTTATCCTGCTTTTTTCCTTTCTGGATTCAGACCTGCCCATGTGCTGCGCAAGGCTTTCCTAACTGACTCGAAGAAACCTTTCCGGGTCCGGAATGTTCTGGTTGTGCTTCAGTTTACGATCTCCATTGGCCTGATTATCTGCACATTTGTCATCCACAGTCAGCTTAATTATATCAAGGAGAAAGAGCTTGGTTTTAAAAAGGATCACATCGTGGTGGTCCGCATGCAGGATCAGAGACTGAGGCAGAATTATGAAGCGCTCCTGGAGGCCTTTAAACAGCAGTCAAAAATATTGGATGCCACAGTATCAGATGACCTTCCCCATGCGATTGTTGGAGGGGGGGGCACCGATTGGGAAGGAAAGGAGCCGGATATCACCTATCCCAGTTTTTACAACGCGTTTGTCGGATACAATTTTCTGGATTTTTATGATATGGAACTTGTGGCCGGCCGAAATTTCTCAAAACTGCATCCAGCGGACGAAAAAGCCTATATCGTGAATGAAACTGCAATCAAAGCCATGGGTATAGAGGATCGCGTTGGAAAAAAATTCAGGGACTGGAAAGGATGGGGAATTATTGTTGGTGTGGTGAAAGACTTTCACTTTGCCTCTTTGAAGCAAGCAGTCAAACCTGTGGTGATGTCTCTCATTTATAAGGGTAATGAAGATCATTTGAATAAGTATGCCACCGTCAATTATTTTTCTTTGAAAATAGGCTCAGAAAATGTTCCAGAAACTTTAAAACTCATCGAAACGACCTACAAAAAGTATACAGACTATCCCTTCAGTTTCACATTCCTCGATGAGAGGATCGACAGACTATACAGGTCCGAACAAAAGATGGGTCAGAGCTTTTTCATGTTCTCGATGGTGGCAATATTCATTGCTTGTCTAGGCCTTTCCGGCCTGGCTTCTTTTACGGCCGAACAAAAAACAAAAGAGATCGGAATCAGAAGGATTCTTGGAGCTTCCATCCCGGGAGTCGTATTTTTACAGATCAAAATATTTTTCAAGTGGCTCGTGTTTTCTACTCTGGTGGCATGTCCGGTTGCATACATCCTCATGAACCGCTGGATCCAGGACTTTGCCTACCGTACGAATATCCAAATCTGGTTTTTCGCGGTTGCCCCTTCGATGGCAGCCTTGATCGCTCTTTTTACTATAAGCTACCAGTCCATCAAAGCCGCCAAAGCCAACCCGGTCGACTCCCTGCGGTATGAATAGTATGGCTACCAAAAGGATACATCAGGAAAGAGCTTATAGGGTTGTAGAAGAGAAAGGTTCAAGCTTGACCGGCTTGAGAGAGGTGAATAACATCGTCATGACCTCGGATCTGGCAGAGGTTCGACCAGGAGCTTTATTCCCTCGATAATCTCTTTGATCCTTTTAGAAGATAGAGAACCGATTTTGTCTTTTAAATCCGACTTGTCGACCGTCACCACCTGAGAAATATTGACCACGCTCTTTTTTGTAAGATTTGCCTCTCCTTTGTTCAAAGTTACATTTCCGGGAGCTAAGGCACGTTTCAGATTCGTCGTCAAGGCACAGACAACAACAGTGTTGATGCGGCTTGCGTTGAAAACGTCATTTTGGATCACTACATGGGGATGGCGATAGCCAGGCTCTGAGCCCTTGGGATGGCCCAGATTCACCCAGAAAATATCGCCTTGTCTGATTATCACGGCTTATCCTTTTCGAGCACCTTGCGTTCGTAATATACTTTGGTTTTTGCACGGAGAAGCTTTTCTTCACCGATTTCTTCTTCCGCATAGACTGAATTTAAGGCGTCAAGCAGCTTTCGGGCTTTTATTTTTTTTAAATATTCCTCGACGGCAATACAAAATATCTGGCTTCTTGACGTTTTGTTTTCCCGGGCAAGTTTGTCCACCTCTTCGAAGATATGATCAGGGACGGAGATCGCTGTTTTCATACAGATAGTATGACCACAATCAATACTATTGTCAATACTTTCATTCATTTTTATGATTTTTCTTCTGTAATACATAACGCCCGATTCCTTCTTTTTTTCTCAACCGGAGGATCATATTGACGATATCGATGCCAGCCTATTCGTCCCATCAAGGCCGCCACGGCCAACCCAGTCGATTCGTTGCGGTATGAATGAATTGCAGATTTTAAGTCTCTTGCAGTAAACGTATCTCAATTTATCATTTGGAAGAATCTTGATAATTGGAACTAGACATTTCCCCTTGGTAAATCTTTACAATGCTTGATGCCGTCTTGTCGCTCAGGGCTCCAGGTTCATCTTGCGCAGGAGGGCAGGGAAGCGAGGGTCGGCGCGCAGCAGATCGAGAAACGGGTAGGTTTTTATGGGGATTATAAATGCGTCACCCTCGTTGATCGCCCGCTTCATCCAGACAAAAGCATCGTCGATTTCTCCCAGCCCGAGGTGGATCCAAGCGAAGCTTGTCGGCGATACATACGCTTGGATTGCGGTCGCCTGGAGCCGTTGGAGCAGCGAGCGGGCCTCGGCCGTGTTTCCGCTCCGCGCCATGTCCAATCCGAGTAAGCCCTGCATTTGCGCTACGCCTCCGGACAGCTCGACGGCCCGGCGATGAGCGGCGATCGCTTCCTGCAGCATCCCGCTTTCCCGGCAGATATTCCCGATTATCATTTGGGCGGTGTAGGACTCCGGATCGAGTCTCTCCGTATAACGCGCTTCCTGCATGGCCCGGTCGTAATCGCGTGCCAGCCACAGAAAAATGGAAAGCCAGCAGTGCAGAAAAAAGGAAAGGGGGTCGAATTCCAACCCATGCTCGAGCTGGGCAATGCCCTCTTCAAGCCGCCCGTGGGGCAGCAGCCAGCTGACCGCATACCGCATCCTGACCAGGGGAGATGACGGATCCAGGTCCATGGCCAGCGTCATTTCGCGCCGGACTTCCGGCCAGTTGAAAACACCCTTCTGGCGGACACGGTACTGCCCGAGCAGGCTGTGAGTTTCGGCTAGCGTGGGATCGATCTCAATAGCTTTGAGCGCGGCCCAAAGCCCTACGGAGTAGGCTTGCTTCGGCGGAAGGTGCCCGAAAAAACCCGTCCACCAGTAAAGCTCGCCTAGAGCATCATAAGCAAGTGCGAACCGCGGGTCGCGGGCAATGGCTTCTTCAAAACACTGTTTGGCTTTGTCCAGCCCCTCGAGAGTCTCTTTAGACATATGGTGGCGGCCTTGACGATACAGAAGGTAGGCCTGCAGATCTTCGGTAGGTTTCTTTCTGATGCGTCCTCCGCTGAGAAGCCCGGATACGGAAGGAATGTGAGCGGCGACATCTTCTGCGATGCGTGTCTGGAGATTGAACACGTCGGGCAGTCTGGCGTCGTACTTCCTGGCAAAAACGTGAGTCTGGTCGGTGGTCTGGATCAACTGCACGTTCATCGCAACCTGATCGTCGCTGCGGCGGACGCCGCCTTCCACCACGTAATCCACCCCGAGCTCACGCCCGATGCGGGCCACGTCTTTTTCGCTGTGCTTGTAATGCATGGCCGTCGTGCGGGCGATTACGGCCAGGTGCTCAGGTGCGACCTGGCAAAGGGCGGTGATAAGCTCGTCCGTCATCGCATCGCTAAAGTACTCCTCATCCGGTTTGCCGCCCACATTCGAGAACGGCAGCACGACGATTCTGATCCGCCGTTGCGGGACGACCTCGGACGCGGCGCATTCGGAAGCAGCGGCCAGAAACCGGTAACCGCGCTTAGGCAGAGTTTCGATATAGCGTGGGTGCTCGGCCGAATCACCCAGCGCTTCCCGCAGCCTGGCAATGATCGTGTTGAGATTGATCTCGAAATCGACGAAGACATCTTCGGGCCAGAGCCGCCTTTGCAGCTGTTTCCTGGTGACGACTTCCCCAGCATGTTCCAGCAGCATGGACAGCACCACGAACACTTGCTCGCGCAACCTGACCTTGATTCCTCGCTTGAAAAGGCAGCCCGCCTGTAGATCGACTTCGAATTCACCGAAGCGGATAATCTTTTGTGGGGAGAGGACATCCGGCATGCGGTCTGCCTCGTTCCCTCATCTGCCCCGAACAAATCGGCGGTCAATAACTAATTCAATCACCGGACCTCTCTTCTGCTGCTGATACGGTAATAAAAAATCAATAAAAAGTCAAGGTGCTGGCTATGGACGCGGTGCCGACAGCCATTGTACTTTTCAATCGATATGAGGCCATCACACAGAATCGAGCAGGAACTTCCTCCTCCTTTCAGGAGAAGGATTTTAGGGGTGAGGAATGTACGACGGTGCTCATTCTTTCATATAAATTAAGGAGGATATCATGTTTAGAAGCAGACGGATAATGGTTTTGAGGACATTGATGGTCCAAAGCTTAACGGCGACCCTTGTTATTTTTAGCCTGTTCATGATGGCGGCCCCTCTGGCGGCCGCTCAGCCAGTTAAGATCACCCTGCTGCACATTAGCGACACTCACTCCCACGTCGCCGCTTGGGGACCCAAGGACGCGAACCTCGACGGGACGCTGGGCGGGCTGCCCAAGGCAGCTTATATCGTGGCAACAGAGAGGGCTTCCGATCCGAACGCGCTCTTCGTTCACGCCGGCGATGTCATGGACGGCGATTTTTTCTTCAACGAGTACCTCGGCGTGGCTGAACTTCAGTTGCTGAAGTCGATCGGGCTCGACGCGCTCGTCCTTGGCAATCATGAGTTCCGGTTCGGACCGGATTTTCTAGTCAGCGTCCTTCAAGCCGCTTGGCCTTACGGAGGCGTGCCCATTATCGGTACGAACCTCGATCCTATGGGCCATTCGCTTGGCTCGTGGATCACTTCCACGCTAATCAAGGAGGTCGATGGTGTGAAGGTGGGATTTTTCGGCCTTACGACACCGACCGGAGCGTTGGCAAATCCAGATCCGGTCGTCATCCTACCGGATATCATCGCAATCGCGGAGGAGGCCGTCAACGAGCTTCGTGCCGCTGGTGCGCAGGTCGTGATCTGTGTGGAGCACATGGGAATGAGCTCCGCCCGTGAGCTCGCCGGAAATGTGTTGAGAATCGATGTCATTGTCAACGCTCACGACCATGCACTGCTGAAACAGCCAGAACAAATCGTTCGTCCGGATGGCGGCATCACGCTTATTGTCTCGGCCGGCGAACACTATGGCTGGGTCGGCCGCCTGCGGCTGTCAGTGGAGGATAATCAGGTGAATCTGGTTGACTACACTCTTCTCAACGCGGATGCAGATACTCCGTCTTTGCCAGATGTGCAGGCGGCTGTCGAAACCCTCAAAGCAGGGATCGTTGCGCGATACGGCGATGTCTATCATCAGCCGATCGCCTGGGCGGACCAGGATATCACCAGCAACTGGGATCCCCGCAAAGCCAAACGTGACACGGCGCTCGGCAATCTGCTCACAGATGCGTACCGCGCCTGGACCGGCACCGATATCGCCTTTGAACCCTTTGCCTATATGGGAGATGCGCTGCCAGAGGGTACGATCGTCGGGGCCGATGTCTTCCGCGCGATGAGCTATGGCGACCTTGCAGTCATCTCCGGACAGCAGATCGTGAGGCCATGGCGGCTGGTTACGTTCCGTGCGACCGGGGCCGCGCTGATAGGTGTGCTCGAGATCACGCTTTACTACGGCGGCGACTATTTTCCCCAGGTCTCGGGTCTGCGCTTCGACTATGACTCGAGAGCTCCATTTGGGCAGAAGGTCCTGTCCGATACCATCCACGTAGGCGGCCATAAGCTCCTGGAAAACCAGCTCTACAGCGTAACAGTCACGGAGGGGATTTATGCAGCACTGAAATATGCGCTTGGCCTGAAAATGCAGGATATCCAGAAGCTTCCCGATCTGGCGTTTGATGCCGCACGCTATTTTGTCGCTCAGCAGGGCGAGCTGGGCCCAGCGACCTCGAATCGCATTCGCGACGTCGCGGCAATTCACAAGACTAAAAAAACCGAAGGCGAGGCATATCCAATGGGCATGATGCACCGATAGAAAGTCTAAACATTGTCTCGTGCTGGAATCACGGCAAAGACTCGAGGAAAGCGGCTAGCTGCGTGAAACCATTAGCTACATTATTCGTTCATCTTATGAAATGGGACTTCGTCCGGTTCACAGAGATAACGCTCCAGATCGATCTTGTCCCTTTCATCAAAAACGATTCCTTTTCTTTTGAGCATCTCCCTCTGCTTTTCATATCCTGCTCCAGGTTTCGCAGTCCTTCCTTTTTCGAACAGGAGTGGAGAATCCAGACTACCCGGCGGACAGAAGGATAAAGACCCCTCAGGAAGGCGATCTGACCATAGGTAGCCACCTTCCCATTTGGAATGGATTTGATCAACTTGATGAGCTCTGAGGCAAAATCTACGTTTGGCCTTTTTTTGTCTATTATTCTAATCCCTAGATTTATTATCACGATCGGTCATCTCGATCTCTGCTAAAACCGCATTGTGGTCGGAGACGAACCGCCCGTCCCATCTTTCTGAAATGGTGCCGCAGCGGAGGACGTGGATGGCTGGTGCCGCAAAGATGAAGTCGATGCGGCGGTCCGGAAGGATCGTGCTTTGGAATCCGTTGAATGTTTGGGAGGAGCCATAAGGCTTGGATTTCGTGAGAGCGTAAACATCGGATAGACCCGGGGTCTGGCCGCTGCCCGAAGTCAGAATTTTGTAAGGGGGATCTTTCTCCGTGCAGTTGAAATCTCCGGTCAAAATTAGCAGATTATCCCCGGATGATTCGTTGATTTTCCTGAGCAGAAGTTCCGCACTCTTTATCCGGGCTTCCTCTCCCACGTGATCGAAGTGCGTGTTGAAAAAGAAAAAAGTTCTTTCTGTCCAGGCGTCTTCGATTATTCCCCAGGTGACGATCCTCGGCAATGCGGCATCCCAGGCCTTTCCGGGTTTTTCCGGAGTTTCGGAAAGCCAAAAAGTGGATCGATGGATGATCTTGAGCCGGTCTTTCCGGTAAAAAACCGGTGCAAACTCTCCGGCCTCCTGGCCGTCATCCCGTCCCACGCCGAACCAGCCGTATTCGGGCAGGAGCATTTCCAAGTCTTTGACCTGATGGGAGAGGGCTTCCTGAAGCCCGGCAATGTCGACCTTATGGAAGCGAATCGTAGCCGCAACCATCTCTTTCCGGTTCGGCCAGGCGTTCTCTTTGTCTCCCGGATTGTCATACCGGATATTGAAGCTCATCACGTTGAGCGCTTTTCTGGTGATATCTGTGCTGGCAGCAGCTTCGAAGATTACCAAAGCGACAAATAAAAGAGAAAGAAAAACGACCGCGGTTCTTTTCCTGGGCAGATTTTTTTTCATCCTTTACTCCTCTATTCCTAAGACTAGGAATATATCCGATGAAAAACCAGTGGTCAAACGAAATAGAGATTTTGTTTAAAGCAACCATTTTGCTGAATCGAACGTCTTATCTATATAATTAAAAAAATTAATAAAATGGATGAAACCATGAAACGCAGCGAAGAAAAAAGGGACAGCCCGGAGTGAGCCTATGGCTTTTTTGACCAAACTGGAGGAGCTTTTCATGCTGGCCATTTTCCATCACGACGAGCCGGTCGCCTTGATGGACATCCGGGAGTATCTGCTGGATAAGACCGGAAAGGACTGGGCTATCGCTTCGCTCTACATCGCTCTGGACAAGCTGAAAAAAAGGGGCTTCGTGAAAAGCTTCAAGGGAGAGCCCAAACAAGTGCGGGGAGGGAAAGCGCTTCGCTACTACCTTTTGACCAGAACTGGAATCACGGCCCTCAAGGAAAGCTGGAAGATGCAGGAGGGCATGTGGAAGGACTTTGTCTCCTCTTTTGCCCGGAATAATCGGATCGATGAATAAGAAATCACGGCTAGCAGATAAAGCATTGCATTTTCTCCTGAGATTCATGGATTGGGAGGAGCGGGAGAATTTCACAGAGTATGTGGATAATGTATACAGGGAACAGCTCATCACCCGGGGAAGGAGATCCGCGCAGAGCTGGTTCTGGAGCCAGTTCATGCGATCTCTGCCCGGGCTGGTCATTAAATCCATCGGAGGGAACCTTATCATGCTAAAAAATTATTGGAAAATCGCATTCCGGTGTTTCAAGAGGCGTAAAATTTATTCTTTTATCAATATCACGGGATTGGCCATCGGCATAGCGGCGGCGGTGCTCATTCTGCTCTGGGTTCACGATGAACGCAGCTACGATCGATTTCACGCCAATGCCGACAGGATCTTCCGTGCAACCCAGGAATTTCACTATGACGATTATCATCTGGAGCAGGTCAACACACCGGCGATACTGGCCCCGACAATACTGGAAACATGTCCCGAAGTGGAGATGGTTACGCGTGTCCGGAGCTTCCTGGATGACTACATCGTTATTGCCGATGGCAATAAATTCAACGAGTCCGGATTGGGCATAGCCGATGATGTTTTCTTCAAGTTGTTTTCCTTTCCACTCATCGAGGGAAATCCAGACAGGGTGTTATCGGAACCGCAAGCGGCAGCGCTCTCCCGAAGGGCTGCAGAAAAATATTTCGGAAGTTCGGCGGCGGTCGGCCGCACCCTGACCATTTTCGAGAAAGATTATCTCGTTACGGGAATCTTCGAAAACATGCCGGATAACTCTCATTTTCACCTGGATGTCATCTGTTCTTTTGCTTCTTTCGAGCAGTACCAAAAGCCGCAATGGGGGATGAATTCTTTCAAAACCTATATGCTTCTGCGGGAAGGAAGCAGCATTCCTGCCCTCCAGTCTAAACTGGATGAAATCGTAAAAAATCACATGTTCCATTCAGAGGACGAATACCGGGCTACACTGGCGAAAGGCAACTACACGAAATTTCCTCTTCAGCCTTTGACGGAGATCCACCTGGAGTCTCATCTTCTTTGGGAATTCGAGGTCAATGGAAACGATACCTATGTCCAATTCTTCACGATCATTGCCGTTTTCATCATCATCATCGCTGTTGTCAATTACACCAATCTTTCGACTGCCAGGTCGGCCGGAAGGGCCAGGGAAGTGGGCATCCGGAAAACCATAGGTTCGACGCGGCCGTCACTGGTCCGTCAGTTTCTGGTCGAATCAATATTGACGAGCCTTGCAGCGCTTGCTCTCGCCTTGATCTTCATCCATATTCTCATGCCTGCCTTTCGGCAACTTGTCGGAAAGCCCTGGCTTCATTTTCCGGACAGCCAGAATCCGGCAGCTCTATTGGGCCTGGGAGCATTGGCCCTGGCAATCGGTATCATTGCGGGTCTTTATCCGGCGTTTTTCCTGTCTTCGTTCAAACCTTCTGCCGTACTCAGCGGGAAATTCAGTCAGGGTTTGAGGAATTCGGTCCTGCGCAACGGACTGGTCGTGTTTCAGTTTTCCCTGTCGATAGTCCTTTTGGTGGGGACCCTGGTCGTGCAAAAACAGATGGCCTTTGTCCAGAGTCAGAATCTGGGCTTCGACCGGGAACAGGTCGTCGCCATCGAAACGTTCGGGGAACTGGGCCAGAAATTATCGACGCTCAAAGAGTCCTTGCTGCACAATCCCTCGGTCGTGGCGGTTTCAGCCTCCTCCAGTATTCCCGGCACCTCGTTCACGAACATTGGACTGAAGCTCGAAGGCACGACAGGTTACCGGGGTACGAATTTTTATATCGTGGACGCAGATTTCCTGGAAACAATGAAGCTCGAAATGGTTGAGGGCCGTTTTTTTTCAGAGGAGTTCCCCACAGACGGGCAGGCCCTCATCCTGAACGAAAGCGAAGCCCGGGCATTAGGCGGTGGTGACCTGTTGAATAAGCGGATCGAAGGTTGGGTGGGGGGAGACGAGAATCATTGGTTTCCCATCATCGGTATCGTGAAGGATTTCCATTATGAATCTTTTCATGAGCCTATCAAGCCACTGGCCATGGTGATGCTTCATGGAACGTGTCCATGGTCGGAGTCGATTGTGTCGGTCCGTGTCCAAACCGATAAAGCCCGTGAGACCATAGCCCATATACGAAAATCCTGGGAGGAGGTCATGCCGGGGACGCCGTTCGAATTTTCCTTTCTCGATACGATCTACGATGATCAGTACCGGAATGAAGAGCGGACAAGCCGGGTATTCACGATATTCACTTTTTTCGCCCTTTTTGTCGCCTGTCTGGGATTGATGGGGCTGGCTTCTTTCGCCGCAGAACGGCGGACCAAGGAGATCGGCATAAGAAAGGTTTTGGGTGCTTCTGCTCCCGGAATCGTTCTGATGATGTCCCGGGAATTTACCAGATGGGTGCTGCTGGCTAATCTCATCGCCTGGCCCATCGCCTACTACACCATGCACCGCTGGCTCCAGAGTTTTGCCTACCGGAGCGGAATCGGATTGTGGGTCTTTGTCCTGTCCGGGCTTATGGCCCTGTTCATTGCCATGGCGACGGTCGGATTCCAGGCTGTCAGAGCCGCTTCGTCCGATCCGGTCGTTTCCCTTCGGTACGAATAGAACAGAACCACCTCTCTAATCCCTGATGCCTCGTGCATGCCAGAATGCGTCTGGGATTTTCACATTCGATGGGATATGATAGCATCGGGGGGAGATGAAGAGATAGCATGAAATACAAAAGCGTCATGGTGACCGGAAGGGGTTCGACGGATATGCTCAAGATCGTCGAGCATGACAAGCGAGCCCCGCTTGCCGGCGAAGCGCGGGTCAAAATACTCGCTGTGGGCGTGTGCCAGGATGACATCGCAGCGCGGGTCGGGAACAGGCCTTTTCTGCCAAAGATACCCTTCGCGCCGGGTTATGCTATCATCGGTGACATCGAGGCCGTCGGGGAAGGCGTTACAAATGTTCAAGCTGGTGACCGGGTGGGAGCGCTGACGAAATTGGGGGGCTACGCCGAATATATTTATTGGATGAGTGATAAGCTCGTCCCCGCGCCGCCTGATCTGGATCCTGCGAAGGCGGTCACGCTCATTCTGAACTACCTGGTCGCTTATCAGGCGATGCACCGATCCGTCCGGGTCAAGGCCGGGGACCGCGTGCTCATAGTCGGTGCGAGCGGGGGTGTGGGCACGGCATTCCTGGATCTCGGCAGGCTGGCAGGTCTTACCGTGTATGGGACTGCATCCAAAAACAAACATAGAGCACTGATGGAAATGGGCGCTGTCCCCATCGATTACCACAAGCAGGATTTTATCGAAGAAATCCGCCTGGCCGAACCCGCTGGCCTCGATTATGTCTTCAACGGGATGGGCGGGGATTACCTCAGGCGCGGAGTTGCTGTTCTGCGCCGTGGAGGCCAGTTGGTGCATTACGGCGCTCCTGAGAGTTTCTCAGGGTTTCTGGGTCTTCTGGCCGCGTTCGCTTGGTATAATCTGCTTCCCAATGGGAAGGCCATCAGGGGTTATGGCACCCACAGGGTGAATCAGCGGCTGCTTGTGGAAGACTGGAGAACACTCTTCGCGCTTCTGGGACAAAGAAAAATCCAACCCGTCATTGCCGGAAAATTTCCAATCCTGGAAGCAGCCAGGGCCAATGAACTGCTGGAAAGCGGGAAGGTCACCGGCAATGTCGTTTTATTGTCGCCGGAACTGCTGTAGCCTTTCGGTTGACAGGGAACGCGGTGGGCGCTAATCTTTAATTATCTCAACGGAGGAATCGGTCATGAAATCATCAGTCCCAAAAGTTTGCGGCATATCTCTGTTATTGCTTCTGTTCTCTGGCTGCTCGCAGCAGGAGTACGTCCCATTAATACAGGGGCCTTATCTGGGTCAGCTGCCGCCGGGCACGACGGCTGAGCTCTTTGCCCCTGAGGTATTCAACGAAGGCGAGTATCTGGGATGTTCGGGATTTTTCAACAAAGGCACAGTATTCATTTTCGGCAGCATGAAGCCCAAATCCGACTGGCGGTTGAGGCCTGTCTACATCATGGAGATGAAAAAGAACGGACGGTGGACAAAACCGCAGATCGCTCCGTTCAGCAAATATGCTCCTTACAACTTCACGGTCGGACCGGACGATCAAACGCTTTATTTCACGACCCTCAAGTCGCCCGATAAGACCACGCACATGTTCGGGGAACAGGCCAACATCTGGGCGGTCAAATTGGAAGCGAATGGGTGGACCGAGCCTGTTATGTTCGGACGGTCGATCAACACCGAACGATATTACGAAAATTATCCCTCTGTCACGAACGACGGCACCATCTATTACATGAGCCGGCGGGAGGAGGGCGCCGGAAGGACGGATGTCTGGCGGTCGCCAAATTTGGACGGCGTGTATGGGGAGGCGGAGAATTTGAGCGATTTTGCCAACACGGAAGGAAGCGACATCGATCCGTTTGTCGCACCGGACGAGAGCTATCTGATCGTCTGCCAGGACAGGGAAGGGGGGTTCGGGGATTTCGATCTCTATGTGTATTTTCAAAGGGATGATAAATCCTGGACAGATGCGGTCAACCTGGGAGAAGAAGTGAATTCGGCGGGTTTCGAGGCTCGTCCTTATGTGACCCCCGATGGCAAGTACCTTTTCTTCACGAGCAACCGGAAAGAAAGCGAGGGCGGAGAGGGAATTTACTGGGTGGAAACCGGGGTTATCGATCGGTTAGGGCCAGAGGGGATTCGGTGAATCGGAAAACTCTCGGTATAGGATTTGTTTTATTGGTCCTGGCAGGCTGCGCATCTGTGCCATTGGGTGACCCTGTCGAAATCTACCAGAGAACCCGTTCATACAAAAAATATTCTTTTGACGATGTCTGGTCGGCGGCCTTGAGGTCTGTCGATGATATCGGATTTGTCGTCAGGAACTCGACGAAAAAGGTCGGTCTCATTCGCGCAGTGGCTAAGAATAATCCTGATTCCCGTCATTTGCCTCCGGTTATGAATGTCGTGATCCGGGAAGAAGACCGGATGATCGACGTCAATTTCCACATCGAGCTGCCCGGACAGCGCGATGAATCCGGCATGAGACGTTCCTATTCCAACCGTTTTTTCAAAGCGCTAAGAAGGAATCTTAAATAGAAGAACAACGAGCAAAAAACCGGACTGAAAACGGGCAGGAGGTCTACGGATTTTTAACGTAGGTGTCGAAAAATTCCAGCCACCGGGCCCACATGTCCATGTAGGTCTCCATGCACCTCGGGCCGTGGGATTCGAAGGGATAAATGTAGAGAACCGCATTTTTCTCTAAACCTGTGAGGGCCTGGATCAAGCGTTCCGACTGGATCAGGAACGTGCCGGTGTTGTTGTCTTCTGCCCCATGGTACATCAGCAGGGGGGTGTCGATATGGTCGGCCTGGAAAAAGGGCGACATTTCCAGATAAACGTCCTGCGCTTCCCAGAGAAAGCGGCGTTCTCTCTGGAAGGTCATGGGTGTCAGCGTCCGGTTGTAGGCTCCGTCACCGGCGATTCCGGCTTTGAAAAAGGGTGTTCTGGCCAGGATGTTGGCCGTGGCAAAGGCGCCGTAGCTGTGTCCGCCGTGTCCCAGGCGGTCGACATCCACATATCCCAGCTCGTCCACTTTGCGGATGGCCGCGTACATGGAATCGACGAGGTGGGCGACGTAGTTGTTATTGTAGGTTTCGTCTTCCCCGATGATCGGGATGTCCGGAACCACGACGGCATAGCCTTGTGACAGCCAGATATCGGATTCGTTGCGCTTGTTGAGATGGGGAAATTCATTCCGGTTTTGGCTGCGGATAGCCGCCCTCTTGTAATCCCTGAAGGAGTCGTACTCCCGGGGATAGGTCCAGAATACGGCCGGCACCCGGGTTCCCTGTTGGTAATCGGTTGGCAGGGAAATGTGCGCCTGGATCTTGAGCCCGTCGCGCCGTGTGAATTCGAAGTACTCCCGCTTGCAGTCTGCAAATTCGGGATAAGGATTCCTGTTGTCCGTCAGCTTGGTCAGAGTGCCGTCCGCTTTCCAGAGCCAGCTGTCAGGGAAAACCGCTGCCGATTCCCGGCTGATGATCAGGGAGCTCAGGTCATCGTCCAGCGGCACCAGTGGACGTTCATACATGTCTGCCGAACCCTCAAAAATGCGTTCTTTATTGCCTGTCTGGATAGAGATCCTGTCGATAAAGGGGCGTGGTTTGTGATCTTCCTTGTATCCATCTCCCCGGAGATAAGCAGACTCTCCGTCGCTCGAAGTCAACGCATAAGCCACACCGTTGCTCGTAGTACGGGTCATGATGTCGCCGGGAAGCTTGACAGGATCTCGTGTTTCGATGTCCTTGAGAAGGACGATTTTACGGGGAGGGGACTCTCTGAAGTCGAAAGCCACAATGTCCGTTCCTCTTTGGCCGTCCTCTCCGCGTCCGCTGAGACGGGCGAACACATAACGGCCCTGGGCTTCATAGGCGACCTGGCTGAATTCTTTCCTGCTGGTGATGAGGGTTTGGGCCTTGGCCAAGTCGAAGGGGGGAGTCAGCAGCATCAAGCGGTCGTTCCGGTCTTCTCTCTCATCATCGCGATCCCCTTGATCAGCGCTTTTGTCCCTCTCGGACCTGGATTCCCGCCATAGGAAGGAAAGGCCGTTCTCATCCGGCCGCCAGGCGACATCCCTGGGAAGGTCATCCATGGGATCCCTGTCATCGCTTCTGGCATCTGCTTCCCGGAGAGGCGTTTTGCGGATGGTGGAGAGAATTTTGCCGCCGCGGTCCAGGACCTGAAGGTCCTGTGGGAAACTTCGGTAGCTGACGATATACGAGAACTCTCCGCTCATTTTCTCCGTCAGAATGTATTTCCCGTCCGGACTGAGGGCGATATTCATGTACATGGCTGGCTCTCCAAGATGGCGTGCCGGTTTGCCGGGAATCAACTCTGCCAGTTGGGACGTGGTGTAATAGCGGAAAAGCTCTTTATCATAGGCAGTGCGAAGAAGAAAAGGATAGGTCGGTGTCGGTGCGGCTTTTTCCCGCGTGTGACGGATGATGGGGGAGGCCGGGATGCTGTTCTTCTTGGGTTCCGGTCCCCTGTTTTCGGGGACGAGCAGGGTAATGACGGATCCTTCCGGTGTCCACTGAAGCATCGATGAGGGGGCTCCGCCGCGGCGGTATCGGCTTTGCGTAGAAGCGGTGGCCATCACATAATCCTTGCTGAGAGCCTTGACTTTTCCGGTTGCGACTTCGGCTGTCCAGACCTGAGAACCTTGAGGCAGATGGGCCAGGAAGGCGATATTTTTGCCGTCCGGTGACCAGACCATATCGCTGATGAAGCTTATTTCGGGCAGCTCGATCATCCAGCTTTTTTTCTGCCGGAGGGAAAAAATTTTGAGCCCCTTCATCCCTGAGGTGGACAACCGCCATTCCCGGTTGACATCGGGACAGAACTCGAGCATGGCCAGGCGGTAGGTTTTCTGCGTCATCAGTTCAAGGGAGGAAAACTCTGCGTCGACCGGGATCATCAAATGATTGCCGTCGGGGCTTAAGTTGTCCAGTGTGTCGTAGTGGCTCAACCTGCTCAAAATATCCTGGACAGGCTCAGGGGGAAGAAGATAGTCTTCCTTATAAAGATCTCCCTCGTTTGCTTGAGCAGAGAGTGAAAACATCATCGAGACAGCGATAAGTAGGAAAAGTATGGTCTTTAAATTGGTTCGAAACGAAACGTTCATAAAAAGCTCCTTTAAGAGTATTTGGACCACATATTGAATGTTTTTATCTGTAAATCGAACATAAAACTTACTATATTTCCGGCACTGCGGTCAATGGTCTGTCTTGACTTATGACGCTGAGTTGGGTTAATGCTAAGGAAAGAGCAGAGGGACTTTTTTGGAGGTAAAGGCATGAAGAAAAAAAATCTAACCTTATCGGTTTTGTTGGGACTGGTTTTCCTTTTGGGTTCGTGCTCGAAATCGGGCGAGTTGGTCGTACTCCATCAGGTGACCGGTCCGGTTGAGACAAACTGCTATCTTCTCTACGATGCCAAAACCAGGGAGGCGGCCCTTATCGATGTCGGCGGCCCCATCGACTCGCTTGTGGCGCAAATTGAGGAAAACGATCTCCATCTCAAATACATTTTCGCCACCCACGTCCACATGGACCATGTGGAAGGCGTGCCCCGGATAAAAGAGCGGTTTCCCGATGCCCTTGTTTGTTATAACGAAAAAGACATTGACGATTTCCTTCGTATGCCCGAATGGCTTAAGGAAAATTATCCGGAGATGTATGCCGGAATGATGAAGGTCCCTGAGATCAAAAAGTGGGAAGACTATGACCTGTCCATTTTTGTGAAACCCGACGTTTATCTGGAGGATAGTCAAATTTATAAACTGGGAAACCTGGAGATTCGGACGTTCTTATCTCCTGGTCACTCGGCGGGCAGCATCTGTTTTTACGTGGGAGATGTTTTGTTTTCGGGAGATGTCTTGTTTTTCAGGCAGGTCGGCCGCACCGATTTGCTAGGGGGATCGAAGGAGGCCATCGCAAAATCTGTTCGGCGACTGTATGCCGAGCTTCCCGATGCAACCAGAGTTTACCCCGGGCATGGAGAATTTACCGATATCGGAACGGAAAAAACAGAAAACGAGGAAGTCACCGTCGATGCCGTGACGATAAAAAATTAAGCGTTAGTTCGCCAAGTCGTAGTCTTTCACTCGTACCGCAGAGAATCGACCGGGTTGGCGGTGGCGGCTTTGATCGACTGGAAGCTCATAGCCAGGAGGGCGATTAAAAGGGAAAGGGCCGTAGCCAAAACGAATGTGCCCCAGCCGATGTCGATCCTGTAGGCGAACCTCTCCAGCCACTCGTTCATCGCATAATAGGCAAGGGGAAAGGCCGCTAAAGCTGCCAGCACCACCCACTTGGCCACATCCTTGGACAGCAGCAGGAAAATGCCCTTGGGGGACGCCCCCAGGACCCTGCGGATCCCGATCTCTTTTGTCCGCCTTTCGGCCGTAAACGAAGTAAGGCCGAAAAGCCCGAGGCAGGCGAGGAATATGGCGATTGCCGTGAAGGATGTCAGGCTGCGGCTCAACCGGATCTCGGTCCTGTAAACAGCGTCGACCGTTTCGTCCAAAAAGGCATATTCAAATGGGAAATAGGAAGAAAATTTTTCCCAGGTATCCTCCAGGTAGGTGAGGGTTCCCGGGATGTCGTAAGATCTTATCTTGAGTGAGATGATTCCCGCCCCGCTGGCAAGACCTTCTTTGTAGAGATGTCTTATGGCCAGGGGTTCGACCTGATTGTAGAGGGATTTGAAATGGAAGTCTTCGACGATGCCGATCACTATGCCCTCCTGCCCGTCGACCTGACAGCGTTTTCCGATGGGATCGTCCCAGGGAGCAGCCCTGGCCGCTGTCTCGTTGAGGATCACGGCTTCAGCCCGGTCAGTGCCCAACTCTTCCAACATTTTTCTTCCTCTGATTATCTTGAGTCCGTAAAAATCGATGTAATTAAAATCAACAGGGCCGAGCCGCACGAATTGCGAATTCTCTTTTCCTGCCCAGGTCATACCCATACCCCACGAGATGTTCAGGGGATGGGAATAGGAAACCGTGCTGTCCAGGACCTGCGGGGATTGCTTGAATGCCTGGAGCAGAGGCTCGTAATCGTGTCTCAGCTTTTCGTCATTCAGGGACACGGTCACCACGAGATCATCGAAATCGCGCATGCTGTTTTTTGTGAGATAGCTGATCTGGTTTCTGACGATGAGCAGGCAGGTGATGAGAGCAATGGTGATGACGAATTGCGTTACGACCAGACTCTTGCGCAGGACAGAAGAAGATCCGGCATCTTTGGGCACCGTTGAACGGAATAGCTTTGTCGGTTGAAAGGAGGAGAGATAAAAAGCGGGGTAGAGTCCTGCTGCGATTCCGACCAGGATTGAAAGAGTGAAAAAGACCGGCAGGTCGGTGATAAGGGAAATCTCAAGATTTCGGCTCATCAGATGGTTAAAACGAGGGAGCAGGAGTTCGACGGCTAGTCTTGCGATCGCAAAAGCTAGGAGCGAAAAAAGGACCGACTCGCCGAGGAACTGCCTGATCAGGCTTGCTCTTCCGGCGCCGACGACCTTCCGGAGTCCGATCTCCCGAGACCTTTTTGCCGCCCGTGCTGTCGCCAGTGTCATGTAGTTGAAGCAGGCAATGAGGATGATCAAAAGGACCGTGGCAGAAAGAATGTAGATGTACCGGATGTCGTTCGTTTCCCCGATTTCCGATCTCATTCCTGCGCCGAAATGGATTTGTTTGAGGGATTGGGAAAAATAAACATCCCTTTGCTCTTCATGACCTACATCTGGGGGGCGGATGAATTTTTGGAGCTTTTCTTCGAACAGGGCCGGATCCGCATTTTTTTCCAGCGTGATGAACGTGTTGAAATCGTGGGAGATCCAACGGTTCATCCACTTCTCTCCCCACAGGGTATCGAGTGTTGCCATGGAGACCAGGAGATCGAACTGGAGATAGGAATTTTCAGGGACATCCTTCAGGACGCCTCGGATGATGAATTCGTACGCGTTGTTGAAGGAAAGCCTTTTGCCTAGGGGATTTTCGTTAGGGAAATATTTATCGGCGACTCTCTGAGTGATGAAGAGGACAAAGGGTTCTTCCAGGGCTTCGGCATTTCCTATGACAAGGGGATAGGTGAAAATGTCTTTGAAGTCCGGATCTGCGCAGAGGAACCTAGTCTCGCTGAACATTTTATCTTCATATTTAAAGTACCCGCCCCAGCCTTTCAGCCTTGCGGCATACCGGACCTCGGGAAAATCTTTTTTTAGCGTGGCAGCAAGCAGGGCCTGTGTTCCGGCGAATTTGAGGTCCCGCCCCAGGTCGTGGGCGTTGACCCTGTATACACGGCCGGCGTTGGCATGAAAGTTGTCGAAGGTCAGTTCGAATCGAATATACAAAACCATGAGAATGCAGACCACAAGACCGACCGCAAGTCCGGCGATATTGATGAAAGCGTAGAGCTTTTGGCGCTTGATATTCCGCAGCGTGATCTTCAGGTAATTTTTTATCATGATTCCTCCGAATAAAATGGATAGCTTGCAGTCGGAGCAAACGGTGTGAGCCACCTGCACCCAGTACCACAACAGGGCGCGGAATCTCCCGTGAACGGATACCCGCTCTTCGAACTCCTCGCCGAAATCCCCGGAACCGGAAAATTCATCCTCGTAATGCGTCAAAAGGGAAAGGATCCACTTTCCCAGTCCGGGCTGATGCTGTTTTGGCTTTCCCAATCTCGTCAATCTCCGAGGAAGCGGGGGATGCTGTTCCAGATGGCCTGCTGAAGGTCGTAAGAGGTGCGCAGAGACTTCTTTCCAGCGAGAGTCAGGGCGTAATAGATACGGGGCCTTCCGCCTCTGCCTGTGGAGGTGGTGCCCTTTGTCTTCGTTACATATCCTTTTCGCAGCAGTTGGTCCAGAGCGTTGTACAGGGTCCCGTACATCAACCGTTTTCCTGTCAGTTTTTCCACTTTTTTCCGGATGGAAACGCCGTAGGCGTTTTCCTCCAAAGAAATAATAGCGGCCAAGATCATTTGCTCCAACAAAGTCAATTCTTTCATTTGTGATGATCCTCGCTCAGGTTTTACGCAATTTACACATATAGTAATACGTGGATTACGTAAAAAGGTTGCAAAAAAAAATAAATTTATTTTGTCAGTGTGGTGAAAACTATGCGCCCTTCCCGATGTCAAAGCCCCCCAAAAACATCGGGCAGGTCTGCCGTGCATCCGGGGAGGGGTTCCCGCACAACTTTCAAACGCTTTTCATCATCCGGATCGGCGACGATGTGCCACTTGACGAGGGAGATCATCATCTCCCTGATTTCCAGGCAGGTCACACAACGGGGATGGATCCCGCTTCCGCAGTTGAAATAGTAGGGTTCTGCTTCCAACCCTGCCAGATTCTGCTGCTTGTTCAGCGACATAAAGATCGGGCGGTGGGTATGCCCCGCAATGGCGACCATGTGGTTTTTTCTGGCCCAATCCAAGATGCCAAGTTCCACTTTGTTTCTTTTCTTGAGGCTCTGGGCCGGGCTTGTAGGGTCTTTCCACCCGAACACGTTTTGAAGTGGACGCCAAAAATGACGCACGAAAAACCTTCCCAGAGGAACACACGTGTCATTGATGAAATCCCCCTGGTGACCATGGAATAGGAAGATTTTATCTCCGATCATTGCCGATGTGTGAATTTCCAGATCATGAAAGAGACCGGCGATTTGGGTTCGAGCCTCCTTCAGGGCTTTCTCTAACCATTTCGGACTTCGCATCTGAATATTGTGATTTCCGACGATATAGGACAACCTCTTTTCCTGATGCAGTCTGTCCATCAGTCGGAATATGTTCCCGTGGGCCCTTACGATGTCCGAAAAGCGCCGGTTTTCATAGAGTTCGTCCCCATCTCCCAGCTCGATATAGATAAAACCTTCCCGGCAGTAGAAGTCCAAAGCGTTCAAAAAAATGAGGGAGTTACGCATGAAATCATCGGCCCAGTCCCCCAATCCCCTGTGAAGATCGCTGAAGATCACGATCCTCGTGTTTACGGACAGCTCGTGTCTCTTTTCGTTTTTCGCAAGGGTCTCATCCAGGGCAGGGCCGATTCTCAAAAGGCACATGGATTATTTCCTTCTCCCGGCATTTGCTTCCCGCTTCAACCCTGCCGGCTGCTGGAGATCGCCCCCACCCTTTGGTTCCCAACAGCGCTCGACCCCTTTTATATGCTTGCGTTCGTCCTTACTAATTTTTGATCGTCTCTATATAATTTTTATGCAAAACAGAAAAAAATCAATACTTTTGGTCAAAATGTCACTTTATGTCACTTTATGTCACTTTATGTCACTTTAAAAACGCCTAAAAAGGGACTACCTTTGGTATAAAAATGGCAAATTCCAGAATGCCGCACTCCGACCAGAATAACGCATTTGACAAAGTATTATCAAATGAGGATAATATTTTCACTAATTCGGGGTTAGGCATGAAGAAAAACAATGTCCTTCATTCCTGGAAAGACATTTCCGCATATTTGGATCGAGATGTCCGGACCTGTTACAGATGGGAAGCCGAATTTGGACTGCCCGTTCACCGGATCGACGAAAATTCTCCGAGGTCCAAGGTTTTTGCCTATCCGGACGAGATCGATGAATGGCTAAAGGAAAGATCCAAAAACGGGAAACATGAATCGATCTTACCCAAAAGAAAAAACAAATGGATAATCGCCGGTCTGGCTGCGGGTTTTGTCATATTGGCCATCGTTTTCACATGGATCTATCTCATTGCGCCGGCCTCGATTCCGTCCTTATCCGAACCCACACTGGCCGTTTTCCCGTTTAAAAACCTGAATTCCTCGGAATACGATGCATATTTCTCCGAAGGAATTACGAATGAGATCAGGAGCGGCCTGATCCGGCTGAATAAAATCAAGGTGATTCCTGCTATCGTAAACGATTTTGACGATAATCAGGAGCTTGGTGCGGATTACCTGGTTTTTGGGGAGTTGTGGAAAGACAGGGATAAAATAAGGATAACCGTAAACCTGATCAGGATGAAGGACAGGAAAAATATCTGGAGCGAGCAGTACGACAGCGACCAGGAGGAGATTTTTTCTCTCAAGAAGAATATCTGTCAAAAAATCCATGAAAAAATTGGATTCGAGGTGGACGAAGCCCTCCTCGTCCAATCCGCAATGGGCGCAACCCGGGATTACGCAGCGTATGACACCTACCTCAAAGGGAATTTTATTTTAAAACGGATGGCCGAACAGGAGGATGATCCGTGGATGCTGTGCCATCAGGGAAAATATTATGTGGGAAGGTGTACACAGGAAAGCAACGAACTGGCCATCAGTCTTTTTAACCAGGCTATCGCGATCGACAAATACTATGCCCAAGCGTATATCGGTCTGGCCCAGTGTTTTTCCAATTATGTCAATATGAATTGGGATACGGATATCGAGTGGCTAACCTCGGCAGAATCTCTGTTGGAGGAAGCACAAAAAATATCGCCCGGTCTTCCCGAATATTACACCACTCTAATTAAGATTTGCCGTCTTAAAGAAATTTCGTTGAATAAGAGCATGAGCGATGTCGTTTTTGACCTGGCAAAAAAAGCCATAGAAAAATACCCGTATCATCCCCAGTTGAATTCCATCACCGGCTACTGCTACCTAGGAAAGTATGGAGAAAGCGGCGATGAGGCCGATTTCGAGAATGCCTTGAAATTCAATGAAAGAAGTTTTTTGCTTAATCCTTCGAGCCTCAACAATATCAAATATGCAGAGCTCCTGATGCTTGAGAAAGAGTTCTACCAGGCTATCGAAGTCTGCCTTGCAATCGAAAGGGCCGATCCATCCCTTTTTTCAAAATTCATGCTTGGGGAAATTTATTATTTTATGGGCGATCTGGAAAAAAGCAGGGAAATATTTCTGGACTTTGACATGCCCATGCATTTCAAAATCCATTCCCTGTATTACTTGGCGATGATCGAAGCGCAGAGAGGGGAAAGGGAAAAAGCATTGGGAATAATCAGGGAGATCGAAATCATGAAACCGGAGGAGTACAGGGACCTCCCGTTTCAGTTCGAAATGGCATCCATATTTTTCGGGATCGGAGATGAGGAAGTGGGCTTCCGGTATCTGGAGTCGCTATTTGCCGACGGTCAGGCAAAGAACGATCGATTTATCTACGCCAAATTTGCAGAAATAGACAAAAATTTCGATAACTTCAGAAACGAACAAAGGTTTCAAAAACTGTTTCAAGGAGATTTTTAAATGGCTAAAAGCAAGACGATCCGGGTGACGCCGAACGTCAAGAAGTGTTTGGCTTATTTGAAAGCTGCTGTGAAAGAAATGCCTGACGGGGAGCTGAAGGAAAATGCCAAAGGTGCCGTCAATTACCTGTCGCGCACGTTCGATGGCAAGCCGCAGCCCGCGAGAGGAATAAAATGCCCCGGTTCAACTAAGCTTGTCCCCGGGTGATCGCCGATATAAGACAAAAAAACCTCTTCTGAATTCGGATCTTTCTGTTTTTGATTGCCGTGAAAATCCAGAGCCTCACCCTGGTGGTGACGGAAGACTGCAATTTTGGCTGCACCTATTGCTATAAAAAGAAGAAACCCGATCGCATGACGTTTGCCACCATGGAAAAAGCGTTGGTTTTTTTTTGCCTTTCCTGACTGAAAGCTACAACCTCAACTTTTACGGCGGAGAGCCGATCCTCTGCTTCGCCCTGATCGAGCGGACGATTTCTTTTCTTGAAGAAAAAAATAAGCAATCTGCCAAAAAAGCTCACTACGCCCTGACGACGAACGGCAGCCTGATAACCCAAGAGGTTATCAGGACCTTTTCGAGGCATGGATTTTCGGTTGAGTACAGCTTCGACGGATTTGCCCAGAATATCCAGAGAAAACCCGGGAGTTTCGATGAGACTGTTTCGAATATCGAAAAGATCTTGGAATTCCCCAAAATCCGGCTGGAAATCAACAGCGTTTTTACGCCTGAGACGGTCGGCTGCTTGTCGGAGTCTATTTCCTTCATTGCGAGCCTGGGTGTCAAAAATATCACCCTGTCGCTCTCCATGCTCCAACCCTGGGACAAGCCATCCCTTGAAAGGCTAAATGAAGAATTCGCGAAACTGACGGAGTTCCTTTCTTCCCATTACCGGAAATACCGGGAAATTCCCCTGAAAAACTTCCGTGACGACGGAGCAACGGGTTTTTTTTACTGCGCCGGAGGCCAGGACCGGATGGCCGTCAATTCGGCAGAAGAAATCTGGGGTTGTGACCTGTTCGGCGATTATTTCCTGGGAAAGAAAGAATCGCCCGCCTTTCGTGATTATTACTTCGGGAACCTGGACACCTTTGTCCAAAACCACGAAAAAGTTTTCCCGCAAATATCTGCCAATTATGCAAGGCTCGCAATGGACAATTTTGCGACGCCTCACAGGAAATGCCTGTTTTGTTCGAACCTGGAAAGCTGCACGATATGCCCGGCCGCGGCAGCCTTTTCTGGCAAGGCACTCGGTGAAATCCCCTGTTTCGTTTGCGAGATCCAGAAAATCAGGATTGCAGAGAAAGAAAAATTCTGGAAAAAGATTTCATAAGATTCCCATCTCGATGGAGATTGTGATTCTTTGCCCTTCAAGACACTTTGCGGGAAAGTTACTGGAGATAGGGTGGAAATTCATCGCTGTAGCTGAGGTAGAGTTCCAGCCGGCTCGGAGGGATCGACTTGGTGAAAATGCAATCGGTATCCCAGTCGATGTAGATCGGCGCGGAACGCATCCGGCACGGATCGATTTCGAGGTCCTGGATGATCAGTTTTGTGATATGGGTGACCTTGGTGCGGTGGCTGGTCCACTTCGAAACGGGTATCCCGCGGCCGTTTAGTATCCTGTCGATGATGCTTTCGTCCATCGTGGAGGCCACATCCGTCAGGGTGGCGTAATCGGTCTTCCCTCCATTGGCCGAGTCGTCCAGAGAAAGGATGGAGTAACCTTCCCGGTATCGTGTGTGATTGATGATCTTTGTCTGTCCTTCAAGCAACAGGTCGTTCCTGAGCCTCAATTCTTCGAGAGAGGAATAGAATGCCGGTTCCGGCAAGGGGAGGCCGGACCGGGCTGCCAGCGCTTCGAAGGTTTCGCCATATCTTCCCGATGGATTCCACACGGTCCAGTCCTGGATACCGTTTTCCGACACTCCCCGGAGCTGCGCATCGATCTCCTCGGGCGCATACCAGAAACCCTGTATCCAGGGCCGGATTTCTTTGTCCGTGCGCTTTTTTATCTCTTCCACCGAGGACTTCATGATTTTATGCGGATATTGGCCCGGGTTTTTGAGGTTGAGGAAATTTTCCGGGAAATGCGACGGATAGAACATCGGGCATATCACATCCACGTGGGGGGCGATCTGCTCTAGAACCTGTCCCACCCCGAAATCCTTGGTTTTCCAGGCCACCATGCCAAAAAGGTCGACGGAAATGAGGACACCGGAAGGCTTAAGAACGGTGTTCGCATAGGCCAGGAATTTACCGATGCATTCTTCCTTGCTCATCCCTTCGATGGAAATCGGGTATTCG